>MDTB01092687.1_pt1 | contig 18424 bp, 15 predicted proteins | sample 811161 | NCBI WGS metagenome assembly MDTB01 (sample SAMN05326650, study PRJNA326480) | marine metagenome | isolation source: seawater | place: Mediterranean Sea | collected 2009
GATGGGAAGAAGGATTATTTCCTCATCAAAAATCTTTAGAGGAAAAAGGAGATTTTGCTTTAGAGGAAGAAAGAAGACTAGCCTATGTAGGTATCACTAGAGCTAAAAAAGAGGCCTATTTATCATTTGCAATGAAAAGAGCTTATCATGGAGATTGGATGGATGCGTTACCCTCAAGGTTCATCAATGAAATACCTGAGAATAGTATAGAAAAAAACGAAATAAGCCTAAACGAGTCAGATGATTTTGAATTTAATCAAGATAATTCAATAGAATTTGATGAGGAATATAGAAGTCCGGGATGGGACAGGTATAAAAAAAATAAAATGTTGAAATGGAAAAAATAAAAAAACTAAGAAAATTGTTTATTAGAGAAAAAGTTGATGGCTACTTAATTCCAAAAAATGATGAATTTTTTGGCGAATACACACCTGGTCATAATGACAGATTGAATTACATCTCAAATTTTTCAGGATCCTTCGGTTTTGCTTTGATATTAAAAAATAAGAATTACCTATTCGTTGATGGTAGATATACACTTCAAGCTTATAATCAATGTAGAAAATTTTTTAATATAGTTACTTTTCCTAAAAAAATGCCTAGTGATGTACTAAGAAATAAAAAATTATCTATTGGGTTTGACCCTAAATTATTTACAAAGACAACATTAAGCATTTTCTTTGGCAAAAATTGTCTTTTAAAGCCACTAAAGAATAATCTTATAGATAAAATTTGGAAAAGAAATATTAAAGCAGCTAAGGGCAATTTTTATCTACTACCAAATCGTTCGATAAGTGAAACTTATGAGTCTAAAATTAATAAAATTATTCTTAACTTAAAAAAACGAGGTGCAGATTTCCAGTTTATCTCTGGCAGTGAGAATAATGCTTGGCTGTTTAATATAAGAGGTCATGATGCAGAATTTACTCCAATTCCTTATAGCCACTCTTTAATAGATAAAAATAAAAATGTTAAATTATTCTGTGATTTAAGTAAAGTATCTCCATCCTTAAAAAAAAAATTAAATAAAATAAAATTCGTAAGTATCGATTTTTTAAGTAAAATTCTCTCTGGCATAAATGGAAAAAAGTTTATTATAGATAAAAATACCTGCTCGTCTTACTTTGATAATATAATTTCTGAAAGTAATGAATTGATAGATTTTTTCGATCCTATTTACGACTTAAAGGCGATAAAAAGCAAAAAGGAAATTGAAAACATAAAAAGGGCTCATATTTACGATGGGGCTGCACTTACAAAGTTTTTATTTTGGCTCAAAAAATAATTTTAACAAGAAAAAAATTACTGAAATGAGCGCCTCAAAGAAGTTATACGATTTTAGAAAGATAAATAAAAAATTTAAATCTTTAAGTTTTCCTACTATCTCGGGTTCGGGTCCAAATGGTGCAATCATTCATTACAAGCCAGACGAAAAAACTAATAGAAAATTGAAAAAAGGAGACATCTACTTGGTGGACTCTGGAGGGCAATATGAATTTGGAACCACTGATGTTACTCGAACTGTATCTTTAGATAATTGTAATAATAGAATAAAGGATATCTTTACAAGAGTTCTTAAAGGACACATTGCAGTTGCTGATTTTCAATTAAAAAAAAATACTTCAGGTTCTCAAATAGATGTTTCAGCGAGAAAATACTTAAGACAGATAGGCTTAGATTATATGCATGGTACTGGCCATGGAGTTGGGTATTTTCTTAATGTACATGAGGGACCTCATGCTATCTCAAAAAATAATAAGATAAAATTTCAAAAAGGAATGATTGTGTCAAATGAACCAGGTTATTATGAAAAAAATAATTTTGGAATAAGAATTGAAAATCTAATTTATGTAAAAAAAATTAAACAAAAAAAAGTTTTTGAAAATTTAACTATGGTACCAATTGATAAAGAACTAATAAATAAAAAGTTGCTTAATTCGAAAGAAAGAAAATGGTTAAATAATTATCATAAAAAAGTATTCGATAATATTAAAGGTTTTATGTTAAAAAATGAAATTAAAGATCTCAAAAAAGCTTGTTCAATTATCTAAAAGATCATTCCATTCCTTTTCAGAAATAATTTTTATATTCAATGATTTGGCTAAACCGATTTTTTTTTTTGTTGGCTTAGTCTCGCCAACTACTAAATAATCTAATTTTTTTGATATAGAACCTAAAACTTTTCCTCCATTATTTTCGGCAATTAATTTGGCTTCGGATCTACTCATATTTTGAAATGCTCCAGTAAACATAAGTTTTTTATTAGAAAATACTCCATTTTTATTTTCAATTTTGTATTCACTAACTTCTAATTGATCAATTAATTCCTTAGTAATTCTTATATTAGTATGACTGGAAAAAAAATTCTCCAATGACTCGATTTGGGTTTCTCCGATACCATCCAATTCAATAAGATTTTTTAAAATCTTATTTTTACTATTCAAATTAAAAAATTCTTTAAATTTTTTTATTGAATAAAAAAAACTTGCAAGAATTTTAGCATTTTCTTGGCCAATATGTCTTATGCCAATTGAAAATATAAATTTATCTAAACTAACTTTTTTTGAAGTATTTATAGATCTCCTAAGGTTGTTAGCTGAAAGATCTCCCCATCCTTGTAAATTTTGAATCTTTGTAAAATTTAATTTATAAATATCAGAAGGTTCCCTGATAAACCTTAAATCCCAAAATTGATCTATGACTTTTTTTCCAAGACCATCAATATTAAAAGCTTCTTTTGAGACTATATGTTTAAGTTTTTCTTTAGCTGTGTAATCACAGGCATAGCCTTTAATACATCTCCTAACTGCATCAAACTTTTTTGTGCTTTTACTAAGTTCTTTTTTTGTTTCAGCTCCACATAAACATTTACCAGGAAAAATATATTTTTTACTTTGTTTACCTCTTTTCGTTTTATCGACAGATAAAACCTGTGGAATAACATCTCCAGCTCTTTGTATTTGTATCGTATCTCCTATTCTAATATCTTTTCTCTCGATTTCATCTTCGTTATGTAGAGTTGCATTAGATACAATTACTCCTCCCACATTAACTGGGTCCACTTTTGCTACTGGTGTGATAGCCCCAGTTCTTCCAACTTGTATTGTAATGTCTTTAATTTTGGTAATTGCCTTTTCTGCAGAAAATTTGTAAGCAATTGCCCATCTAGGTGAATTTGAGGTGTTTCCTAATCTTTTTTGTAAAGCCAAATCATTAACTTTATAAACGAGCCCATCTATATCATAATCTAATGAAGAACGAATTTGGTTAATTTTTTTATGCTGATCATTTATTTCTGAAATACTCTTAGTGAGTTTTGTGAAAGGATTAGTTATAAAGTTCCAACTTGAAATTTTACTTAAAAATTCTAATTGGGTTTTAAAAACAGCAGGTTCAACTGCGCCAAAACCATAAGCAAAGTATTTTAAAGGTATTTTAGCAGTTTCTTTTGGATCTTTTTGTCTTAAAGATCCACCGGCTGCATTTCTTGGATTTGCAAATCTGTCTTTCATTTTATCAAAATCTTTTTTTCCTATATAAATTTCACATCTTATTTCTAATAAATTTGGCAATTCATTAGCATTAATTTTTTTTGGTATCTCTTTTATTGTTTTTAAATTATCAAGAATGTCTTCACCTATATTACCGTCGCCTCTTGAAAGTCCTTTAATCAAATTACCCTTCTCATAAATTAATGTTGCAGATATTCCATCTATCTTGGGTTCTGAAATTAACTCTGTATTACTTTTTTTTAAATTTAAAAAATTATTTATCTTTTTTAAAAAATCAACCATATCTGTTTCTTTAAAAGCATTTGATAATGATAGCATTGGTAGAAGATGCTTAACTTTTTTAAACTTATTTAATGGTCTGGACCCAACTATATTTTGTACACTTTCATTTTTTTTAAGAAACGGATGTTTTTTTTCTAATTTTAAAGCTTCAATTTTTATTTTATCGAATTCTGAGTCGCTGATAATTGGATTATCTTGACTATAATAATTTTTGTTATGTTTTTTGATTATTTTAAGTATTTTTTTATGTTCTTTTATAATATTCTGTTTTTCCTTCATAAAAAATTATTTTATAATCTTAATTATTTTTTTTATAATATTATCATTATTGTTTTTCTTTTTGTTTGATTTATCGATAAATTTATAATCTTTATTTAAAATCTTGTAGGATTGTTTAAACCACTCACTAGAATTGTAATTATAACCTAAAATATTTGCATACTTTTTAGCTTCTTGTTCCAAACCAATGTGGTAATGAATTTCAACAAGTCGGTGAAGTGCCTCCTCTATAAAAATAGTTTTATCATATTTTTCTGATATTAATTTTAATCTATTTATAGCAGGTATCCATTTTTGTACTGAAATATAAAATTTTGCTATATATAATTCTTTTGCAGCTAATTGATTTTGAATTAAATCATTTTTAAATTTTAAATCAATGGCGTAATCTGAATTGGGGTATTTTTTTAAAAAAGTCTCAATTTCTTTTTGAGCTTTTATTAAAGGTTTGAGATCTTTTTTTTCATCATCAATTTGCTCATAGTATGTTATGGCTAAAAGATATTTAGCGTAAATTACGTTACTGTCTCCTGGGTAAGTTCTAAGATATCTTTTAATATTTTCTTCTGCTTCACTGTAAAAATTTATACTATACAATGAAAAGCTCGACATCAAAGCTGATTTGGCTGCAAATTCTACAATATCAAAACTAATTTCCGCCTCATCGAATTTCTTGCTAGCGAAAAAAAAATCATTTCTTTTAAAACCTTCCATGCCTTGAGTGTAGAGATCATAAGGACTTATTTTTTCAGATGGTTTATAAATTAGTTCATCTTTTTTAGAACATGAATATAAATTTAGTGACAATATTAGTATTACAATAAGTCTAAATAGCATTATTAGATTAATATCAGATTAAACCAAAATTTATAGATTAAATATTAAACTATGCGTTTACAGCAACTTGCATTAATTGCGATGGATTTTCTTTTTCTAATTCGCTTAAACTATTAAACTCAGTAACTGAAAAAGCAGATTTATTTTTCAATAACTTTTTTAAAAATAAATTTGTTAATTCATGGCCTCCTTGGTGGCAAATTACTTTTCCAATGATCCTGTAACCAGATAAAAGAAAGTCACCTGCTAGATCTAAAATTTTGTGATTAACAAATTCTTTGTTATTCCTTAGTCCACCCTCATTTAAAACTTTATCTTTATCAACAACTAAAGCATTCTCTAAGGAACCGCCTTTTGCAAATCCAGATTTTTTAATTTTTTCTATGTCTTCAAACAAGCAAAATGTTCTTGAGCTAGAGACTTCATCTAAATTGTCTTTTTGAAAATCTATAATATTTTTTTGTTTTCCTATAACCTTATTTTCATAATTCAACTGAAAATTTATCTCTAGAGAAAGATCATTTGGTTCTATAGAAATTTTTCTTGTATTATCTATTAAGTCGACTCGACTCAAAATTTTTAGATATTTTCTTTTTTTGTATTGATCCACAAGATCAATTTTTTTTAGAACATTGAGAAAATCTTTTGAGGAACCATCCATTATTGGAACCTCTTCATTATTGATTTCTACTATTACGTTATCAATTCCACTAATATAAAGCGCAGCCAATAAGTGCTCAACGGTTGAAACTTTTACACCTTGATTATTTTCTAGTGTTGTACATAGTTTAGCTGAAGACACATTCGCAAAATTAGCTTTGATTAAATTATTTTTTTTTAAATCAATCCTTTTAAAAACTATTCCATTGTCCTCATCCGCGGGTAGTAATTTTATTACGGCACTCTCACCAGAGTGAAGGCCTACTCCATTAAAACTTACGCTTTTAGAAAGAGTTTTTTGATAAATTTCAAACATCAAGCTTTTATACTTGATTCAACTTTTTTTATAAGACAACTAATGTTTCTGAAAATAACAACAATTAGCTAAATATTTTATCAAAAAATCTAGCAATAAATGATTTTTTGAGCTGGTAAATAGGTATTGCCTCCTTCTTCCATCCATAGTTAACAAGCTTATTTGCCGTATTTAGCATACTTTCATTGGATAAAATTTTTGTAAAATTGACTTTTGAGACACCTCTAGCTGAAAAAATATCTTTATAAATCTCCTCTAAACATTTAAAATTTGATTTTTGGTCAATTTCTAGAAAAATATTTTTTGGGACATTTTTATTATTAAAAAAATTTATATTTTTAGATAGTATAATTTCTGAAATTTCTTTAATACGAGCTGTAGCAATTTCATAGATTAATTTTTTTTTAATTTTTTTGTTATTATCATTAATTAAATGATTTTCATCAACAAACTCATCCTCTGACATTTCTTTGTTCAATGTAATTTCGTTTAAAATCATTTTAACCGTATCTGTTTTTAAAGATGTTATTTTTGATATGTCTCGAATGATAATATTTGTTCCAAACTTAAAATTTTGTTCGAATTTTAAGGAGTTATTTTCAAAATAGAAAATTTTTGAATTATTTTCATAAATATTAATTTGAAAAAATGTGTCAGCATTTTTTAAGTTCTCACTTATATTCGCACCTTTAATAAAACTTTTAATTAAGATTTTTTTAATATTTAAATTACAATTATCAAAAATACTTTTTATATTTTTATAATCATTTGAGCTAATTAATACAAATGATAATTCATGTGAATAAAAATCTCCAAAAAGACCAATAGGTAAATTTTCAATTTCTTTATTATCCAGAAAAAATTTAGAATTAAAAATATGTACCACTGTTTTTTTAATTTCAAATTCGTCAATACACGACTTCAATGTGTTTAAAATATAAGTTATATTTTCTCTAAGAACCTGAGAGCCATTCAATTTTTTAAATCCTGACAAATTTATAAATTTTGGGTTAAAATTTTCTAAAATTAAAATAATCTCTTTAAATGTGTAATTTAATTTTTGTTCAATTAAATAAATATTTTGTTTGATTGCGTTAGTAGACTTTTCTATATCAGAAACTCTGTTATTCTCAATGCCGACCAGGGGTATCTCGATTTGGTCAATAACTTTTAGATTATTCTCATTATTACATTCAGTTATAAAAAAAATAAAATTTGACTCATTAATTTCTAAATAAAGATTTAGATTAGAATAGTTCATAGGTTATTTTAAGATTAATTGACTCTTAATTCTATAATCATAAATATTATATTTTTTGAAATTTTCAATATTTTTAATTTTTAAATAATTTTTTAAACTTTCAACATAATTTTTAGACGGAAGTTTTATAATCTTGTTATTTTTTGTCTCCAGATCCCACCTGTTAGCCTCGTATAAAGTGTATTTTTTAATTTCGTTTAAGGGAAAATCTATTTTTGCTAGTACGTTATACAATATTTTAAATTCGTCTTTATTTCCAAAAATATAAGGTAAATTTTGATAATTTTGTATATTTTTAAATTCAATTAAATCAATTTTTTCACTTAAATAAAACTTACTTTTTTTATTAAATAAAATCGCTATTGGTTTTTTTTCAAATACCTTAATGTTTAAAGTACTTGGATATTTTTTTTTAATTGTAAAACTCTCGATAAAACTGTCTTGTATTAATATATTTTCAATTTCTTTATTTTTGAGAAAAAGAAGGTTTTTGTCATAAATTGGCATTAATAGTTTTTTTATTTCTTTTTTTTCTAACAAAAAATTATTTTCAATACTTATTTCTTTTAAGTTAAATTTAGAAATAAATATTTTTGGCTGAGTGGTAATTGTAGTCAATAAAATTAATAATGTTATTGCAATAACAATTCGTTTATTCATCTATTGATGCTTGCATCTAACAAAATATTTTCTACTAAATTATCAAAAGTTAAACCTTTATAATTTGCTATTTCCGGAACTAGAGATAAACTTGTCATACCTGGTTGTGTATTCAGTTCTAACAAATAAAAACTATCGTTACAAAATTTAAAGTCTGACCTTGTCACTCCTCTGCAGTTTAAAATTTTATGTGTTTTTTTTGCAATACTTAAAACCTCTTTATACTTTTGTTTGGAAAGTTTTGCGGGCATTACATGTTTGGTTTTTGCTTTTTTTGTATATTTCGCTTTATAATCATAAAAGGATCTTTTGGGTATAAGTTCAATGGCTCCAATCGGATTACCATTAATTACAGCAACTTGAATTTCCTGACCTCCAATATATTCCTCTAAAATTAATTCATCATATTTTCGAAATAAGTATTTAATTGATTGAGATAATTTTTTTTTATTTTTACAAATTTCTACACCTAAGCTTGATCCCTCATTTACTGGTTTTAAGACAATTGGAAGACTTATTTTCTTATTGTTGATTTTTTTTTGCACTATATTTTTTTTATAATCTGATTTTTTTATTGAAAAAAATTTAGGAGTTTTGATTTTATTCTTAATAAATATTTCTTTTGAAATAATTTTATTCATAGCATTAAATGAGCTTACTACTCCAGAGTGGGTATAAGGAATTTTTAAATACTCATAATAAGATTGTGCAACACCGTCCTCTCCATCTCTTCCATGTAAAGCATTAAAAATTACATCTGTATTTTTTTTATTAATTAAATTAAAGTTTTTTATTTTAGGATCAAATTTACTGACTTTATAACCTTTTTGTCTTAAAGCTCTCATACAAGCCTTGCCGCTTTCAATGCTGATGGCTCTTTCACCTGAAGTACCACCTAAAACTACTAATACATTTTTGAATTTTTTTTTATTCACCGACAATTTTAATTTCCAATTCAAGATTTACTCCAGTTTTTTCTTGGACTTTCTTTTTAACTCTATTAATTAAGTTTTCGATATCTGAGGATTTGGCTTTACCATTGTTAACAAAAAAATTGCAGTGTTTTTGTGAGATCACAGCATCACCTACTCTGTAGTTCTCACACCCTGCTTTTTTAATTAACATCCAGGCTTTTTTATCTTCACTAATATTTTTAAATGTACTTCCACATGTTTTTATCTGACTAGGTTGAGAAGTTTTTTTTCTATTTATTAATTCTAATTGTTTTTTTTCTATTTTCTCTTTTTTTTGAATTGAGCCTTTAAGTTTAGCGGAAATTATAATTAAATCTTTATTTAAATTGCACCCTCTGTATGAAAACTTTATGTCTTCATTTTTAATTTCAACCTCTAAAAATTTATTTTTATCAATTGCTTTAATCGAAATTAAAACTTTTGATATATCGTTTTTATAGCAACCACTATTCATTACAATTGCCCCACCTACAGAACCCGGTATACAAGATAAAAACTCTAAATTTCCTAAATTATTTTCTTTAGCAAAATTTGAAACCTTACGATCAAGTGTGGCTGCGCCTACTTCCAAAATATCTTTACTAATTAATTTAGTATAAGAAAAATCTTGACCAAGTTTTATTACGACCCCTTTAACTCCATTATCTCTGAATAATATATTGGAACCTGCGCCTAAGAATGTTGTTTTTAGTTTTCTTTTTTTTGATTCTTTTAAAAAATCTAATAATTGATATTTATCTTTAGCTTTGAAAAAATACTCTGCATTACCTCCTAAATTAAACCAACTATAATTTGATAAATTAACATTCTTGCTAATATTATCTTTAAATTTTTTTATAAAATTATCATCTACAATCATAAAGAAACTTTAAGTTTTGTAATCCATCTTGATATTAGTCCGGCTCCCATTCCAATTATTATTTCATTGCTAATTAGATTTTTTTTAAAATAGTTACTTAATTCTATTTCGCTTTTAACAATTATTACTTGGGTTTTGGAATTTTTAGCAATTAAACTAGCAAATTTAACCAAATTAAAATTTGGATTTTTTCTCTCCCCTGCTGCATATAGAGGGCAAATAATAACTAAATTTGACTTTAAAAAACATTTAGAAAACTCATTTTTTAAAGACATAACTCTTGAGTACCTATGTGGCTCAAAGATACTAATAATCTTTCTCTTTGAATTAACATTATGAACACCCTCTAAGATTGATTTAATTTCTGTTGGATGATGAGCATAATCGTCAAAAAAATCATTTTTATTTTTTGAAAAGATTTTAGTCATTCTTCTTTGAACCCCTGAAAAATATTTTAAAGAATTCTTAGCAGTTATTATATTAACACCTAGATTGAGACAGATTATAAATGCGGCGGCAGCGTTAAGTACATTATGCTTTCCTAGTAGTTTTACACTGATATTTTTGATGTTCTTAATTTTCTTATTTTTATTTATATAACTTAAATCAAAAGTGGTATTTTCAAAATAATATTTGATATTTTTAATTTGATAATTAGCTTTTTTATTTTCTCCATAAGTTAATATATTTTTGTTTTTTATTTTATTCAAAATTTTTCTAATATTATTACTATCAATACAAATAATGGATTTACCGGTAGGGGGAGTTTTATTAATAAATTCTATAAAAGATTTTTCCAAATTTTTATAATTTTTATAATAATCTAAGTGTTCGTAATCAATATTTGTTACAATGGAATAATTAATTGGTAGTTTTAAAAAACTTCCGTCTGATTCGTCTGCTTCTAGTATTGCCCACTCTCCTTTTCCAAGTTTTGCATTGCTTTTTAATGAATTAATAACTCCTCCGTTTATAATAGTTGGATCTAATTTTTGATCTGACAAAATTTTTGCAACAAGAGATGTTGTTGTAGTTTTTCCATGTGAGCCAGTGATAATTATATTTTTTTTTAAAGATACAACATCTGCTAAAACTTCAGCTCTAGTATAAATTGGAATTTTGTTTTTTTTGGCATACTTAATTTCTATATTGCTATTTTTTATTGCAGTAGATTTAACTAAGATAGTTGCATTTTTTAAATGATTTAGTGAATGTCCAATAAATATTTTTATACCTGATTTAAAGCAACTGATTGTATTTTTGTTTTTGTTTTGATCACTGCCTTGAATTTTAAATCCCATGTTTTTCATTATTTGCGCTAAACCACTCATTCCAATACCTCCTATACCTACAAAATGAATAGTATCTTTTTGACCTAAATTAATTTTTTTCATTTATGACTTTTTCTATTAAATTATGTAAGTTGCTAAAAATATCCTTATCAGAATATTTTCTTTGGTTTTCAAGAATATTATTAATCAATAATTTATCTTTTAAAATTAAAAAAATTAAATCATACAATTTATTTTTTATATCCTTTTCTTCCAATAAATATCCATATCCTTTTTTTTCATAAAACTGTGCATTTTTAAATTGATGATTATCTGCCGAGGTAGGTAAAGGTATTGAAATAAAAGGTTTTTTCATATTTATTATTTCTCCAAGAACTGACGCTCCCGATCGAGTAATAATTAAATTAGCCTTAGAATAATAGTCAATAATTCGATCGGTAAAATTAAATAACTCAAAATCTATATTTTTAGTTTTATAAAATAAGGATAATTGATCATTCTGATTTTTTTGACATTGTTGGTAGATCTCAATCAATGTTCCTTCTATTTTGAGCCTTTCAAAAATTTGAGGTAATTCGTTTGCAAATACTTTGGCGCCCTGACTGCCGCCTAAGATTAAAATTTTCAATTTTTTTAATTCATTTGACTCTTTTTTATTGATGATATTTGAATTAATAATTTCTTCTCTTATTATGTTACCTGTTTCAACAATCTTATTAGTATATTTTTGAGAAATACCCTCAACTTCCTTATAAGAAACAAATATTTTTTCTGCAAATGGGAGCAAATATTTATTAGCTTTACCAATAATCAAATTATTTTCATAGATAATAAATTTTACTCTTAATAATGCAGCAGCAATACAAATTGGAAAAGATGAATAACCTCCCATTCCAAATACAATTGCAGGTTTTGTAAATAGCAAAATAAATAAAGATTTTATAATTGAAAAAATAATTTTTGACACTGAAAATAAAAATAAAAATAAATTTGTCTTAACTAACGAAGAAGAAGGTATTTTTATAAATTTTAGATTTTTAAATCCTTTGACGTAATTTAAGCCACGTGCATCGGTAGTTAATGTAATATTAAAATCTTTAGTAATTAAATAATTTGCTAAACTACAGGCGGGAAAAATATGACCACCGGTACCGCCGGTTGCAATTAATGCTTTTTTTTTAGTCATATAAATAGGACTTGTTCTTAGTATAGTTTAAAACTAACCCAGCTAAAATTGCACTTCCAATTAAAGATGAGCCGCCATAACTTAAAAAAGGTAAGGTCATACCTGTGGTTGGCAGGAGATTGGTATTAACTCCAGCATGAATAAATGTTTGAAATATTAATAAAGTCGCCAAACCACTTAAAGAAACTCTTAAAAATAGATTATCCTGGTTAAAGCAATTTTTAATAATTCTAAATGAAATATATAAGAAGATTGTAATTATTATTATTGACGCTAAAGAACCATATTCTTCAGAAATAACAGCTATAACGTAATCTGTATGGGCCTCTGGAACACTTTCTTTTAAAATACCTTCTCCCATTCCTTGTCCGGTTAATCCTCCTAATTTTATAGCATCAAGAGCAGAAGACGACTGAAATTTATCGCCCTGACTAGGGTCAAAAAAATTAATTAATCGATTAATTATATAACCAAATTTTTCAGGTAAAAAAAATAATAAAGAACTTAGTGATAATAAAAAAATTGAAAAAAAAATAAAAATGTAAACTAAACTAACACCTGAAATAAAAACAGTACTGATCCAACTTCCTACTAACAATATTGATTGACCTAGATCTGGTTGATCTATTAGTAATATTACAACAGAACTTAAAAGTAAGAAACTTAAAATATATTTAATTTGAGAGTTTTGAATTTTTTCAGAAGTCAGTAATTTAGCTGTTATCAAAATAAAAAAAGGTTTTAATATTTCTATTGGTTGTAATCTAAAAAAGTAAAAATCTATCCAACGTTTAGCTCCTTTAACTTCTACCCCGATTATTGGAACTACTGCTAATAGAAAAAATGATACAATAAATAATGGTACTACTAATTTTACGAGTGATTCAGTCTTTAATACTGATATCATAATCATAATTGATACAGCTAAAAAAGTAAAAATCAAATGTTTCTTAAAAAAAAAATAATATTCTTTATCAAGTCTTTCGCCAGCAAGAAATGATGTAGATGAAAATGAAAAAAATAAACCTAAAAAAAATAACATAAAAAAACACGATAAAATTTTTTTATCTATACTTCGCCAATAATTTATAAATATAAATTTAAATGAATTTTCTAACATATTTTTTACATAACCTTTTAAATTCTTCTCCTCTTTTTTCAAAATTTTTAAATTGATCAAAAGAGGCTGCAGCAGGACTTAGTAATATAGATCTTTCATTATATTTATGTAATTTGCTATCTTTTAGAATTTGAATAATTGAGCTTTTCAGGTTTTTTGTTATTGAAAAATCAAGATTCACTTTAACCTGATTTTTAAAAAAATTTATATCTCTTCCTATTAAATAACACTTAATAATATTTTTCTTAAATCTTGATAATTTAAATTTATCACCTTTTTTTGGAGACCCTCCCACAATCCAATAAATATTTTTTAGGCTAGATAAAGCAGATTGTGTAGCCGAAAACGAAGTTGCTTTTGAGTCATTGATGAATGTTATATTGTCTTTTTTTAAGAAAATTTCAAATCTGTGTGATAAACCTTTAAAAGATTTCATTGAGTCGATAAAAGGTTTTTCTCTTATCTTTAATAATTTAGAAAAAGCATAAATAAAACTCATATTAACCTCATTCATCTCAGCAGTTAAGTAATTGTTTTTTATTCTATGCTTTATTTTTCTAAAATCTTGAATTTGAGGTATAATTAGCTTGCTTAAAAAGAGTTTTTTATTGAATTTTTTTTTCAACTTTTCATTGATAATTGCAAAATGTTTTTTTTTTTGAAGATGAAAAATTTTAAGCTTAGAATTCAAATAGTTATTCATGCTACCGTGCCAGTCTAAATGATCATTTGTTAGATTAAGAAATAAAGCATAGTCGGGGCAAATAAATTTTGAGTGCGAGAGCTGAAAAGAAGAAGCCTCAATAATAACGAAACTATTTTGAGTATTTTTAAGCTCTAAAATCGGAGTGCCAATATTTCCTCCAAGTGAACACTTAAATTTATTTTTTTGGAGAAGATGAGCTAATAATTTACATGTAGTTGATTTACCATTTGTACCTGTCACAACAATGCTTTTAGATTTAATATTATTTAAATAATATAAATCAATATCTGTAATTATTTTTTTTTTAAATTTATCAAGACTTTTATTTTTTAATAAGCTAATACCCGGAGATAAAACAATATAATCGACCTGATTTAATGAATGAATTAAATTTTTTGATCTATATTTTTTATATATTTTTTTGTGTTCATCATCCCAAACTTTAAAATTTGTTATATTTTCTTTTTTAAAAAATTTTACTACAGATTTTCCAGATAAACCCAGCCCATAAACAAGGAACGATAGTTCTTTGAGTTTTGGAGGTTGAAGCATGCTTTACCTTAGTTTTAATGTTGCTAATCCAATTAACGCTAAAATAATAGCAATAATCCAAAATCGAATAACAATAGTTGACTCGGCCCAGCCTTTTTTTTCAAAGTGGTGATGTATAGGAGCCATTTTAAAAATTCTTTTACCAGTTAATTTAAAAGACAAGACTTGAATAATTACTGAAACAGTCTCTAAAACAAATAGTCCTCCTACAATAGCTAAAACAATTTCATGTTTAACAATAATTGCGATAGCAGCTAATGAACCCCCTAGCGAAAGTGATCCGGTATCTCCCATAAATATTTTTGCTGGAGGAGCATTGTACCAAAGAAAACCTAAACAAGCCCCAACAACAGATCCACAAAAAATAGATAACTCCCCGACATCTGGAATATATTGAATCTGTAGATATTCTGAAAAAATTGTATTACCTACTACATATGAAATTAAGGTAAATGAAAGTGCTACTAACATTACAGGCACTGTTGCAAGTCCATCTAAACCGTCAGTCAGATTTACAGCATTCGATGCTCCAATAATTACAAACAGACCAAAGGGTATGAAAAATAAACCCATATACCATATTAAATTTTTAAAAAATGGAAAATAGAGATTGTATAAGTACTCATGATTAGAATATTTTATTAAAATTAGTAAAGTTATTATGCCGATTATAATTTGGCCAAGAAACTTATATCTTGACTTAAGTCCTCGTGAATTTTGATGTTTAATTTTTAATATATCGTCTAGTAATCCTAAAGCTCCTAAAGATAAGGAAACAAAAATTAACGTCCAAACATAGATATTTTTTAAATCTGCCCATAGAATTGTACTGGATATAATTCCAACAATAATAATTACACCCCCCATTGTTGGTGTTCCAGACTTCTTTATAATATGATCTATCGGACCATCTTGTCTTATTGGCCCGGTTATCATTTTCTCTGAAAATAATTTAATTAACGGACCTCCAATTATAAATACGACTACTAAAGAAGTGATAACTGATAAACCAGTTCTAAAAGTTAAGTATTTAAAAACGTTTAAAAATGAGTATTGATCAATTAATGAAGTCAATAAATTAAATAACATCTAAATGCCTCTTATCATTCTTTTGCTAAAATTGTTAAGTCCAGTAGCGTTTGATCCTTTAATCATTAAATAATCATTATTAGCTATCATTTTGCCTAGGCTAGAATCTATATCTTCATTGCTTTGCAAAATATTTCCTCTTTTGCCCTTTTTAAGATGTTTATATGTGAAAATTGTTTTTTTTCCTTTAATGAATACTTTATCAATATCTGTTTTGTTAATAACTTTAGACAATTCCTCATGATATTTTTTAGATTTAGAACCTAATTCAAGCATTTCTCCTAGTATAAGGTATTTTTTAAATTTATTTTTTTTTATCAAACTAAGCCTATTTATGGCGTTTTTTACTGATGAGGGATTAGCATTATAGCTTTCATCAATTAAATTAAATTTTTTCTTATATCTTTTGATAAAATATTTTTTTCCTCTTCCCTCTAGTGATTCAAAATTTTTAAATAGGTTTTTAATTTTATGAATGTCAATTTTAAGTTCTTTTAAAACTGCAATTGATGCAAGAACATTGTAAATATTTAAATCTTTGATTTCCAAATCTATTATTCTATCGTCAATTTTTACGAAAATTTTTGAAATATTGCCTTTTTTTAACGTTTTAATAATACGAACATCTGAATTTTTGTGACTACCGAAAGTAGATACTTTTAATTTATATGATTTGGCTTTTTTAAATAAATAATTGAAGAATTTATCATCTCTATTTAAAACAATTGTGCCACCAGGTTTTATGTTCTCTATAATTTCAGACTTAGCTTTAGCAATTCCATAAATATTTTTAAAATTTTCAATATGAGCTTCGCCAATATTGGTTATGATACCTACGTGGGGCTTAATTAATTTAGTTAAATTTTTAATTTCTTCAGCTTTACTCATCCCGGCCTCAAAAATTCCAAATTTATCTTCGATACTCAAATTTGATAAACTAATTGGGACTCCTAAATGGTTATTAAAGGATTTAGGAGAAGAATGCGTTTTTCCAAAATTCTGCAGTAAATCTCTAAGTAAATTTTTTAGAGATGTTTTACCTGCACTGCCAGTTACAGCTATTATTTTTGCTAGAGTATACTCTCTTTTAAGTTGCGCGAATTCGTTTAAAAATGAAAATGTTTTTTTAACTTTTATTATTTTCTTATTATTTTTTTTTAAAATTTCTGATGAAATTACACACCCGGCTCCTTTTTTTAAAACATTATCGATAAATTTATTTCCATTATACTTTTTACCTTTAATTGCCAAAAATAAATTATCTTTTCTAATTGTTCTTGAGTCAGTTGATAATCCATTGAAATTGACTGATTTAATTTTACCTAAAATTTTATTAATTATAGATTTATTTTGTGAATAGTTTTGTCTTTTTTTTGTAACATATTTTGCTTTAAAATTAATTTTTTTAATAATTTTTTTATCTGAAATATTAAATATCTTGTTTTTATAAATTTGTTTATCTTCATGTCCTTTACCTGCGATCAATATTGCTTCATTTGGGTCTGCATTGGTAATTGCTTTTTTTATAGCTAATGTTCTATTACCAATATTAAAAGATTTATTTTTCAAAATATATTTTGAAAGCTCATTTCTAATTTTTTTAGGATTTTCACTTCTTGGATTATCATCCGTTATATAAATTTTTTTGCAGATATTATTTGAAATTTTTGCCATGATTGGTCTTTTTTGTTGATCTCTATCACCGCCGCATCCAAAAACTAAAGAAATATTATTTCCGAAATTATTTTGCATAAATTTAAGAGTTTTAAGTAAAGCATCTGGTGTGTGAGCATAATCTATAAAAACTTTGACGCCATTAGGATACTTTTTAACTAGCTCAAACCTGCCACTTACTTCTTTGAGTTTTTTTATTGAATTAAATATTTTTTTTTCTTTCAACCCACATAATTTTACAGCCTCGATGGCCATAGCTAAATTTTTATTTCTAAAATCTCTTTGAGAAGTTGAAGAAATACTATCTATCTGTTCTAAAGTTTTACTTAAATCTAAAATTTTTAGTTTTTTTCTTTTTGCAATTAATTTTAAAATCTTAAAAATTTGCATTTCATTATCAGTAATTATTTTTGATTTTTTTCTTAAAATTTTCTTGAATAATATTAGCTTTGCATTCAGATAAGATTTCATAGTTTTATGATAATCTAGGTGATCCTGGCTAAAATTTGTGAAAATTGCACCATTAAAATTGATATCATGTAATCTTTTTTGATCCAGACCATGACTTGAGGCCTCGATAATTACATTGTTTATATTTTTATTTTTTAGATAATTTAAATTTTTATGAAGTGAAATTGTATCTGGAGAAGTAAGATTAGTTTTTATAATTTTACCATTATATTTTACTCCTAAAGTACCAATCGATGCTGCAGGTATTTTGTTTATTCTTAATATTTGGTAAAATAAGTCAGAAACTGATGTTTTTCCATTGGTACCGGTAACTGCAATAATATTTTTAGGCTTTAATTTATAAAATCTTGAAGCTACTTTACTTAAAAGATTTCTCACTTCATTTGTCTTAATAATAGGAATATTATTATTTTTTATTTTATAACTTTTTGAACAAACAATAACCGCAGCACCTTTCAATATCGCAGATTTTACAAATTTTTCACCATTTACTTTATTTCCTTTTATTGCGAAAAAAATATAATTTTTTTTTATTTCCTGGCTATTAGTTGATAAACCAGAAATGGGAATATTTTTTTTGTCTTTTGAAATATTTTTAATTAAATTTTTCAACAACATGCTGATCGATAAACTCTTCGTTATTTATGGCTAAAATTGGCCCAATTTTTTCTATTATTTTGCCTGCAACATAAAC
>MDTB01126519.1_pt1 | contig 18424 bp, 22 predicted proteins | sample 811161 | NCBI WGS metagenome assembly MDTB01 (sample SAMN05326650, study PRJNA326480) | marine metagenome | isolation source: seawater | place: Mediterranean Sea | collected 2009
TAATTAACAATTTATTTTTTTGACAAATTTATTGATTAAAATATAAGTAAAGAATGAGTGGACTAATCAAAATATCACCTTCTATACTTTCAGCAGATTTCAGTAAATTAGGGGAAGAGGTAATAGCGTTAGAAAAAGCAGGAGCTGACTACATACATATTGATGTAATGGATGGTCATTTTGTTCCTAACTTAACAATAGGACCTGAGGTAATTAAAAAACTAAGGCCTCTCACCAAAAAGATTTTTGATGTCCATTTAATGATTTCACCCGTGGATAAATTCATTAAGGATTTTTCTAAAGCTGGTGCAGATATTATCACTTTTCATCCTGAAGCAACTTCGGATGTGTCTAAAACAATCAAGTTAATTAAAAATGAGGGGAAAAAAGTTGGGATTTCTTTAAAACCAAAATCAAAAATAGACCTTATTAAAAATCATTTAGATCATATAGATCTTGTACTTATTATGAGCGTTGAACCAGGATTCGGTGGACAAAAATTTATGCCTGAAGTTTTAGAAAAAACAAAAGAAATCAAAAAATTAATTAGCCATAAAAAATTAGATGTTGAAATAGAGATAGATGGAGGAATTAATTTTGAAAATTGTAGTATTGCTAAAGATGCAGGAGTAAATGTTCTTGTTTCAGGCTCTACTATTTTTAACGAGAATCAGGGTGATCTAAAAAAGAATATAGAAATTCTTAGAACAAATTAATAAATGTTTGATTTAAAAAGTATTTATTTTTACTTTTTAGCGGTTCAGATTAATTTTATAAAATTTTTTAAAAAAATTTACTTTGCTTCAAATTTTTATAACAAGTCTTTAGTTTCTAAAATTCCTCAACAATTCTACTTTTATCCAAACCCGTTTCTTTTAGGTTTAATTACAAATTACAAAATGTATCTATTCAAAATAAATGAAATTGACTCCAATGTTTTTTGGGTAAAGCAAAAAAATAGTATAGAAGAAAAAAAAATTCATAGCTTTCTGTGGCTAAACCTCATTGATAGAAAAAGTGATAGTAAATCTATTCAAAAACTCATTAGTATTTGGATGTTAAAAAATTCAAAATATAAAAGAAATATTTGGGAAAGTTCCGTGCTTTGTAAGAGAATAATTAGTTGGATTATTAGTGTAGATGTTATCCTAAAAAATTGTTCATTTGATTTCAAAAGAAATTTTTTAAATAGTATTATTACACAAACTAACCACATAAAGAATAATATAAGATTTGAAAAAAATCATTCCAAAAGATTAGAAATTTTAACTACACTAATATTATCAGGTCTTGTTTTTAAAGAATATGAAGATAATTTTAATATAGGAATTAAAGAGTTAGAAAAATTAGCTAAAAACTATTTTGATGAAGATGGATTTCCTTTGAGCAGAAACCCTAGTGAGCTAATCTATTTCTGTAAATTTCTATTATTGTGCCAAATCTTTATCAAAGATGCACAAAAACATGTTCCGGACTTTCTGGAAGATCTTATTAAAAAGACTTTCTCATGCATAAAATCATTATCTACTCCTAATAATCAAGTTCCTCTTTTTAATGGAGGAACTGAAGAAGATATTCACGATTTCAAAAAGTTTGTTTTAGATTTAAACTTTGAATTCAATAAAAAAAAAAAAATTAATTGGAGGTATTCAAGTACTTTCAAATAAAAATAGTTCAGTTCTTTTTGATATAGGTGAGCCCCCAAATAAAAATTTTTCTAATTCTTATCAATCTGGGCCTTTATCTTTTGAATATTATTTAGATAAGGAAAAAATAATTACAAATTGTGGATTTGGTTCAAATATATCTACAAAAGCAGAATTTTTAAGTAGACTGACTTCAGCTCAATCAACTTTGTCTATTAATGATACATCAGTTACAAAATTTGAAAAAAATAGACTTGTAAATAAGATATTTGGTTACTCTATTAAAAATAATTTTAAAATTTTGGATGTAGATTTTAAAGAAGATCTAGATCAAATTAAATCTACGGCTGCACATAATGGCTATTTAAGAGATTTTGGATGTATACATAAAAGAATGATTATTCTAAATAAATCTTCGCATGAACTATTTGGTCGAGATGAACTGATAAAAAAACAAGATGGTCGACCAATTAATTATAGTTTAAGATTTCATCTTTATCCTGGTCTCACTGCAGTCAAAACAATGAGTGGAAATAAGGTCTTAATTCAAATCAGTAAAAAAAAATCGTTAGTATTCACAATAAAAAATGAGTCTCTGATATTAGAAAAAAGTATATTTTTAGGAAGAAATAAAATATTAAATAATATTTGCATCACCATATCTGGTAACTTAGTTAATAAGAATAAAATTATAGAGTGGGAAATAAAGAAAAATATTTAAATATGGATTTAAAAATTAAAAATGCTTTAATATCTGTTTCTGATAAAACAGAATTAATTTCTATTTTAAGAATTTTAAAAAAATTTAAAATAAATATCATAAGTTCTGGAGGAACATTCAAAGCAATAAAAAAACTTGGTTATTCTTGTGTTGATGTTTCAGAGTTTACTGGGTTTAAAGAAATGTTAGATGGAAGAGTTAAAACGCTTCATCCTAAAATTCACTCAGGAATTCTTAACAATAGACAAAATAAAAAGCACCAAGATGAGATGAATAAAGCTAAGTTTAACTCTATAGATTTAGTTATAGTAAATTTTTATCCTTTTCAAAAAACAATTGTTGACTTGAAAAATCAAAAAAAAATTATTGAAAATATTGATATTGGAGGACCTGCAATGGTTAGATCTGCGGCAAAGAATTTCAAAAATGTAACGGTTATAACAGATAAAAAAGATTATGGGGTTTTAGTTCAAGAAATGAAAAGAACTAACGGAAAAACATCATTAAAATTTAGAGAATTAATGTCAGCAAAAGCTTTTGGATTAACTGCTTATTATGATTCTATGATTGCCAATTGGTTTAATCAAGAATTGAATATTAAATTTCCTGAACGAAAAACAATTTTTGGAAAAAAATTTCAAAATCTAAGATATGGAGAAAATCCTCATCAGAACAGCTCTCTATATGTAAATGATTATAATGAGAATGACCTAGGGCTAAAACAACTACACGGAAAAGATCTTAGTTTTAACAATTACAACGACATATTTGCAGCTCTAGAAATTTTATTATCCTTAAAAAAAGATCCCGCCACAGTTATAATTAAACATGCTAACCCATGTGGTATTGCTATAAATAAAGCTCCAATAATTTCTTTTAAAAATGCTTTTACTTGTGACCCTGTAAGTGCATTTGGTGGAGTAATAGCTTGTAATTTCAAAATAAATAAAAAAATTGCAGATAAAATAAATGAGAATTTTATTGAAGTAATCTTAGCAAAAAGTTTTGATAAAAATGCTATTAGTATTTTAAAAAAAAAGAAAAGTTTAAGAATTATTGATATATCTAAGTTTAAAATAAAAAATTTAACAACCGTTAAAACATTTAGTGGATCTTTTTTATTACAAAGTAAAGATGATTTAATATTTGATAAAAAAAAATTAAAATTTGTTACTAAAAATAAACCAACAAAGAAAGAAATAGCTGAGATAGAATTTGCATTTAATGTTTGTAAGCATGTTAAATCTAATGCAATTGTTCTAACGAATAATTTTTCAACTATAGGTATTGGTGCAGGACAACCTAGTCGGCTTGATAGTTGTAGAATAGCAACTCAAAAAGCAAGACGTTTTCAAGTTTTAAAAATTAAAAATTCTATAGCTGCTTCTGACGCCTTTTTTCCGTTTCCTGATGGTATAAAAACTTTAATAAATGCTGGAGTAAAAATTATAGTTCAACCAGGCGGATCGATTAAAGACCGAGAGGTTATTGAAGAAGCGAACAAAGCTAAGATTAAAATGATTTTTACTGGTGTTCGTCACTTTAATCATTAATTAATTTTATCGATTTTTGCAGCTAAAATAAAATCGCTCTCTGCCAGTCCCTTGATAGCGTGAGTAAATATCTTAATTTTACAATAACCCCAACCAAATGTAATATCTGGATGATGGCCTTCCGTTTCAGCAATATTACCAACTTTATTCACAAAAGTTTGACTTTGTATGAAATCTTTAAATTTAAAATCTTTAATTAAAAAATAGCTTTTCATTTCGTCGCTTTCTACTAACCAACCATCAATTTTTTTAAGATATTTATGTATTTCTTCAATTTCAAATGGGGGTGTTGACCCATCACAAGCAACACATTTCTTTTTATATAATTCATTCATAATAATATTATAATATTTAAATTTACTTAATATTATTATAAACTAACATGTATAATAATGTTTATAAACAAAAATTACTCTAATTTAGAAAAAGTCGCAGCTGAAAATAATTCTAAATATATAACCGCTAATCCTTTTCCCAGTATAGTTTTTGATAATTTTTTTAATGAAGAAGTTTTAGAAAAAATTCTAAATGATTTTCCAAAAAACATCAAAGAAATTGGCAATAACTATAATAATAAGGCTGAAAGAAAACTTAGCCTCAACACTCCTGAAAAATTTTCCATTGATACTAATAATTTTATTAATTTCTTAAATTCAGCTCCCTTCGTTAAATTTTTAAATAATTTAACTGGTATAAAAGAAACTTTAATTACCGACCCTTATTTAGTAGGAGGAGGTTTGCATGAATTAAAAAATGATGGATATCTCAATATTCACGCTGATTTTAATCAGCATCCTTCTATGAAATTAGACAGAAGATTAAATATACTTATTTATTTAAATAATAATTGGAATGAAAATAACGGAGGTCATTTAGAACTATGGGGTAAAGATATGAAAAAATGTGAAAAAAAAATTCTTCCTATTTTTAATCGAATGGTCATTTTTAGTACGACTGACTTTTCTTATCATGGTAATCCTAACAAAGTTAAAGTTGATGAAAATAATTCAAGAAAATCCATAGCATTATATTATTATTCTAATGGTAGGCCGGATTCGGAGAGAAAATTAGGATTACATTCTACAATATTTAGAAAAAGGCCTGGTTCAGAGGATGTAGATGGAAACCTTGAATTTAAGAAAATTTTTGGCAAAATTTATCTAAAATCAAAAAAGAAAGTATAAATTTTTGGAGCGGGCAAAGGGGCTCGAACCCTCGACCTTCTCGTTGGCAACGAGACGCTCTACCACTGAGCTATGCCCGCAAAATGAATTAACTTAACCTAAATATTATTGTAAAACAACAATTTGGAATATAATAATGATTAAAGAAAAACTTAAAAGAGGCTCATATTTTTATAAGTTATATTTATATTATCAAATATTCATAAGATATAAATTTTTTTATCGTAATAAAAAAAGCTTTTCTCAATTTGGAGAAGATATATTTATTGAAGAATTTTTCAAAAGTCAGAAAAATGGTAAATATGTTGATCTTGGAGCGTTTCATCCAATGAGATTAAGTAATACTTTTCTTTTATTTAAAAAAGGGTGGTCTGGGACCAATATTGATCTAAACCCAATAGCTATTGATTTATTTAATATTGCGCGAAGCAAAGATAAAAATGTGTGTTGCTTACTTGCTGATAAAAATGATCTCTTAAAAGATGTATATTATGAGGATTGGAGCGCAGCTAACAGTATGACTTCAAATAAAGATCTAAGAGATAAAAAACTCATGAAAACAAGAACCTTTGATAGTTTGATAGATCATAACTTTGATTTTTTGAATATTGACCTAGAAGGTCACGACTATGAGATTTTAAAAAGTATTAATTTTAAAAAATTTAGCCCAAAATTAATTTGCATAGAAATATTAAAAGATTGTTTAGATAAAAAAAATATATTCAAATTTATGGATAATAATAATTTTACTTTTGTAAAGAGTCTTGGGCCAAGTTTCTTTTTTAAGATGAGTAATTAAATGAAAATAATTGATTGTTTTATGTATTTTGATGAAGACCACTTGTTGGAGATAAGACTCCATACTTTATTTAATTTTGTAGATAAATTTGTAATTGTAGAAGCTGATTTAGATCATGCAGGCAACGTAAGAAAACCACAATTTAACATTGAAAAATTCTCAAAATTCAAAAGTAAAATTGAATATATTCTTATAAAGAATTTACCTTCACATAATAATTTTTATAAAAAAAATTGGGGACCATCATGGCGTAGAGAAAATCTTCAAAGGAATGCTCTTTCAAAGGGATACGATCTCTGTGATCAAAATGATCTAATAATGATCTCAGATTTAGACGAAATTCCAAATCCTAAAAGAATTTCACAATTTACGAAAAAAAATAAATATGGATGTTTTATTCAAAAAAATTTTCTTTATAAGTTTAATCTTTTAAATATAGATGAGCCTAAGTGGTACGGAACAAGAATTTGTAGAAAAAAAGATTTGAAAAACCCTCAATGGCTTAGAGAGATTAAAGTTGTAAAAAGACCTTTTTATAAATTTTATAAACCTAAATTTGATCTTTTTATAGAAGATGGGGGGTGGCATTTTAGTTCTGTAAAGTCAGTAGATGACATTTATAAAAAACTTAATTCATATGCCGAACAACAATGGAATAATGAAAAGTTTAAAAATATAGATGTTATTAAAAGAAAAATTGCCCAAAAAAAAGATTTATTTGATAGGAATTATAAATTTAAAGTGCTGAAAGTTGATAAAACTTTTCCAAAATATATAATTGACAATCAAAAAAAATTGATGGATTTATTGTATAATTCTAATGAATAAATTTAATTATAATTAATATGTTTGAAAAATTGCCTTCAAAAATACCCGTTTTTCCATTGTCTGGTGTAATTTATTTTCCCAAAACTAATTTACCTTTAAATATATTTGAACAAAGATATCTTGACTTAGTAAATGATACATTAAAAAAGGATAAATTCATGGGAATGATCCAATCAAAAAAAGATAATCCGCATATTTATAATATTGGTTGTCTTGGTAAAATTAGTGATTTTAAAAGAAGTAAAGATGGAAAGATATTAATAAACCTTACTGGTTTAATCAGATTTGAAATATTAGAAGAAATTAAAAATTCAAAATTATATCGAGAATTTAAAGTCAATTATGATAAATTCGCAAAAGATTTAATAAGCGTAAAACGTCAAACAAACAACGATACAATAATGAAAAAAGTAAAGATTTTTTTTGAAAAAAATGGTTTACTTTTAAATTGGAAGGAATTTGAGAAGCTTGATGATGATCAAAAAATTAATACCTTAGCGATGATTGCTCCAGTTACGAATGAAGAAAAACAAAAACTTTTAGAAACTATTACCCTTCAAGAGAAAATGGAAACTTTAGAAAAAATTATTGATTTTTATTTATACAACTTAAGTTTTCGTAATCAAACTATGCAATAATTAACAATTATTGTTAACCTGATTTATTCATTGAATTAAAAAAATCAGTATTATTTTTGGTGTTTTTTAATTTAGAAATTAAAAATTCGATACCATCCATTGTTCCCATCGGGCTAATAATTCTTCTTAAAACATTCATCTTAGATAAATCATCCTTGGCAAATAACAACTCTTCTCTTCGTGTGCCTGATCTTGTAATGTCTAGAGCAGGATAAATTCTCTTATCAGCAACTTTTCTATCTAATATTAATTCTGAATTACCTGTTCCTTTAAATTCTTCAAAAATTACCTCATCCATTCGACTGCCAGTATCTATAAGCGCTGTTGATATAATAGTTAATGAACCACCTTCTTCAACATTTCTTGCTGCGCCAAAAAATCTTTTTGGCCTTTGTAAAGCATTAGCATCGACACCTCCGGTTAAAACTTTTCCTGAACTAGGTATAACAGCATTGTAAGCTCTTCCAAGTCTAGTAATAGAGTCTAACAAAATTACTACATCTTTTTTATGTTCTACTAATCTTTTTGCCTTTTCTATAACCATTTCTGCAACAGCAACGTGCCTAGAGGCAGGTTCATCAAATGTTGATGCAACAACCTCTCCTTTAACTGATCTTTGCATATCGGTTACTTCTTCTGGTCTTTCATCAATCAATAAAACCATAAGATAACACTCTGGATGATTTGCAGTAATTGACTGAGCTATATTTTGTAATATTATTGTTTTCCCAGCTCGTGGTGGTGAAACAATAAGAGATCGTTGACCTTTTCCAATAGGGCTTACTAAGTCAATAAGCCTTGCTGTGTTATCTGGTTTTTTTTCAATTTTATTAGATTCAACCTCTAACTTAATTCTTTCATTAGGGTATAGTGGGGTTAAATTATCAAAAGCAATTTTATTTCTACCTTTTTCTGGTTCATCAAAATTAATTTTGTTTACTTTTAGAAGAGCAAAATATCGTTCTGCATCCTTAGGACCTCTAATCTCCCCTTCGACCGAGTCACCTGTTCGCAATCCAAATCTTCTTATTTGACTAGGACTAACATATATATCATCTGGTCCGGGTAAATAATTTGATTCTATAGCTCTTAGAAAACCAAAACCATCTTGTAACACCTCTAAAACTCCAGTGGCTGTTATTTGCTCATTCTTTTCAGCTAATTTTTTTAAAATTGCAAATAAAATTTCTTGTTTTCTTAGAGTGCTCGGATTTTCAATGCCAAGTTTTTCTGCTTCATTAATAAGCTCAGCTGGGTTTTTTTGCTTTAATTCTTGTAAGTTCATGTGATTGTTTAAGACTTGTAGAAATGTATTTTAAATATATGTATTTTTGAAAATATTTCAACCCCCCTATAATGGTTTAAAAACAACAACAAAAACAATAATTATCAATAATATTGTGGGTATTTCATTAATAATTCTAAAGAACCTAGAAGATCTCTTGTTATCATCTAATGCAAATAACCGTAGTTGTTTACCTAAGTAAAAATGATAATGAGTTAGAGCTAAGATAGATATTGATTTTATTTGCATCCACAACTCGCTAAAAACTGAAAATCCTAATGAATGAATAAGCAAAACCCCAAAAGACCAGGACAATATCATGGCCGGCATCATTATATAATTATAAAGTTTTCTTTCCATTATTTTAAAAACTTCAATTTGAGATTCATGTTTGGCATCAGAATGATAAACAAATATTCTAGGTAAATACAAAAGGCCAGCCATCCAAGATATAACTGCTATTAAGTGCAAAGATTTAAATAACAAATAAAAATTCATATTATTTTTGTACTAGATATCTGTTTATAAGTGTTTCTAATAATTCAATATGATCAGAATTGTCATTTAGACAAGGTATTAAATCAAAATTTTTTCCACCGTGTTTCAAGAAGCTTTCCTTGCCTTGAATACTAATTTCTTCTAATGTCTCTACACAATCAGAAGCAAAGCCAGGACATATTACTAAAAGATTTTTTACTCCCTTTTTAGGCAATTCCTCTAGCGTCTTGTCCGTGTAAGGTTGCAACCACTCTCTAGGGCCAAATCGAGATTGGAAAGTTGTTTGTATATCAATTTCTTTAAATTTTTCTTTCATCAGTCTCGATGTTTTTTGACAATAACATTGATATGGATCTCCTTTATCAAAGTATGACTTGGGAATTCCATGGTAGGAGGCCATAATTAAGTCTGGTTTCCAATTAATTAATTTAATTTTTTCTTGTATACTCTTAACTAGAGCTTCAATATATTTTGGTTCACTCTCATAATGTGGAATTATTTGTAAACTGGGTTGCCACCTCATTTTCATTAAACATCTGTAAACTTCATCACATACAGTAGCAGTTGTTGCGGCTGCATATTGTGGGTAAAGAGGTAAAACAATAATGTTTTCACATCCTTTTTCTTTTAATAAATTAAGCTTGCTTTTTATGCTTGGATTTCCATATCTCATCGCAAAGTCAACTATCGTATTTTTATTACTAATCTTTGCTTTTAATTTATCAGATTGTGCTCTGGTGTAGTAAAGCAAGGGCGACTCGTTGATTTTTCTCATCCATATTTTTTTGTATGCGTGAGCAGATTTGCTCGGTCTTAAATTTAGAATAAATAAATTTAATATTATTTGCCAAATAAATGGGTTTACTTCTATGACCCTTCTATCAGAAAGAAATTCTTTTAAGTATTTTCTAACATCCAGCCAATTTGTGGAATCGGGGGTTCCAAGATTAATGATTAGTACTCCAGTTTTTCCATAATTCACCGGAGGATGGTTTTTTTCGATCATTTATACTTCCTCACAAAATTAATTAATTTTTCTAACTTATTAGGTTCTGTTTCTGGAACCAAACCATGGCCTAGATTAAAAACATAAGGAACATCTTTAAACGTATCCAAATAAATTTTTGCTTCACTATATATTTCTTCTAAAGATTTTAGAAGTATTTTTGGATTCATACCGCCTTGTAATGCCGTGTTAGTTAAATTATTTTTTGCCCAACATGGATTTATTTCATAATCTAAGCTTAAACCATCAGGCTTTACCTCTTTGTTAAAATTTACATAATTTTTTTTAATACCTTTGGGGAAACAAATTACTGGTATTTTCTTTTCTTTACAAAACTGAACAATTTTCAAATTTGGGGTGTAACAAAAATTCTCTAGATTGCTTTCTGGGATCAAACCAGCCCAAGAGTCAAAAATCTGGACAACATCAGCCCCATGACTAATCTGGTTTTCTATATGTACACACAAATATTCATTTAATTTATCTAATATTATATTTATTTCATTCTGTTTGTTTATAACTTTTGATAAATCTAAGTTGTCATCTTTTTTTAACCCAAGCATATAGATTAACAAAGTCCAAGGGGCGCCAATAAAAGATATTAGAGATTTTTCTTTGTTTAACTTCTTTCTAGTTAATTGAATGGCTTTATATACTGGTTGGAGTTTTGTAGAAAAATTAATTTTATCGTTATCTAAAAACCTATCAAGATCAAAAGAACTTAAAACTGGCCCTTTGTCTTTTACAAAATTAACATTTTGTCCTAAAGCATAAGGAACCAGTAAAATATCGGAAAAAATTATTGCTGAATCTAAGTTATATCTCTCTATGGGTTGCATGGTAATTTCACTACTTAAATTACTGTTAAGACACAAATCTATAAAATTTTGATTATTAGATCTTATTTTTCTAAATTCTGGAAGGTAACGACCTGCTTGTCTCATAAACCAAATAGATTTACAAGAATTATCTTTATTGATTATAATTTTTCTTAATGTGCTCATATAATTAAAATTAAGTTTATAAGTATGAATCTCTAGTAGGCCCTGTTAATTGTTATTATAACTATTTATACATACTTTATACAATGCGACTTTATAAAATTGTTTAATTAATACTATAATTTTGAAGTTTTTACTTAATTATAAACAATTATAGAATTATAATATCAACATCTAACAAAATGTTAAAATAATGTTAATTATTGTTAGTTTTTTTTAAAAAAATTTATAAATGATGAAAAAGATTAATTTGTTATAATTTTATTAACAGAGATATGAACGAAAAATACAATGTATATCTTGTGTCTGACTCAACAGGAGAAACTCTTGATAGAATTTTCTTATCATTAAAATCTCAATTTGCAAACTTTGATTATGAAAAAAAAGAGTTTGCATTTGTTAGAACCGAACAACAAATTGATAGAATCATTAAGGAATGTTCTCAAATACAAAATACTATAATTTTATATACTATTGTTGAAATAAAGCTGGCAAAATATTTAGCAAACAAAAGTGAAAAAAATAATGTTCCTTGCTTTGGAATTTTAGGAAATTTAATATTAAGTTTTTCTAAACTCTTAAATCAAAAGGCTATACACAAACCAAGCGCACAGCATGTTCTCGATGATGATTATTATAAAAGAATAGAAGCAATTCAATTTACTATGTCCCATGATGACGGAAAAAAGTTAGATGATGTCTCAGCAGCAGATGTAATTTTATTAGGAGTAAGCAGAACTAGCAAAACTCCAACTTCAATTTATCTTGCCAACAGAGGATATAAAACAATTAACATTCCACTTGTAATGGATCAAAAAATTCCAGATGAGCTAAAAACCCAGAGTAACAAAACTTGTGTTATTGGTTTTATTGCAGATCCAGAACGACTAGCTGATATAAGAAGAAATAGAGTTGCAATAATGAAAGAAAAAAATATTAGAGAATATACCGACTTAGATTCAATTAAAGATGAAGTAAATAAATCTAAACAACTTTTTAAGAAATATAATTGGCCCATTATAGATGTAACAAGAAAATCTGTAGAAGAAACTGCTGCCTCTATTTTAAAAATTCTTGAGATTCAAAAAAGTAAATGAAAATAATTTTAGCCTCTAAAAGTGGCGTAAGAAAATTAATTCTACAAAATTATAGCATCGATGCAGAGGTAGTTGTTTCAAATGTTGATGAAGAGAGCGTGAAAGATTCTTTGCTAAATGAAGGAGCCACCCCACTTGCTATTTCTAAAAATTTAGCTGAACTTAAATCAACTAAAGTGAGTCTTAAAAAACCAGACAGACTTGTCCTAGGTGCAGATAGTGTAGTCTCATTAAACAACAAAATAATTAACAAACCAAAAAATCGAGGAGAAGCCTTACAGATTCTGAAAAGATTAAATAATTCTAAGCACTATCTTATTAGTTCAGTTTGTTTTTCTAAAAATGGTGCAATGATTTGGAATTATTCTGATCAATCTGAATTAAAGATGAAAAATTTTGAAGAAGAGGAATTAAAAAAATATTTAGACAAAATTAAAACAGAAACTCTATTAGCATATGGTGTTTACCAAGTAGAGGCAGATGGTATAAACTTATTTGAATATATAAAAGGAGATCGTGACTCGATTATGGGTTTACCTATAAAACAGATTATAAATTATATTAAAAAATACAAAGAATGAAAAAAAAACTATTCGCTATCATTGGTGACCCAATAGCACATTCATTATCACCAGTTTTGCACAATTACTGGTTCAATAAATATGATATTCAAGCAGAATATTCTTTATTACATATTAAGGAAAAAGATATAGAGAATGTTATCAAAAAAATAAGGAATAAGGAATTAAACGGATTAAACGTGACGCTGCCTTACAAGCAAAAAATAATTCCATTTGTTGATCAACTTATTAATGATGCTAAATCAACTAATTCAGTTAATACAATCTTATTAGATGATAATAATGTTGTTGTGGGTGAAAACACTGATGTTTTTGGTTTACAAGCTGCATACTTAAAAGAAATAACTAATGCAAATAATAAAAAAGTTTTAGTAATAGGCGCCGGAGGTGTTTCACCATCAGTTATATTTTCATTACAAAAATCAAAAATGAAAAACATATCAATCGTAAATCGAACTTATGAAAAATCTATTTTTTTAAAGAAAAGATTTAGTTTTTTAAATGTTTTAGAATGGAAAGCCTTAAAACAGGAAATTAGTAGATTTGATATTATTATTAATGCAACAAGTCTTGGATTAAAAAACGGAGATGATTTTGAATTTAACTTTGATAATATTCGCGATAATTTGATTTATATAGATACAATTTATAATCCAATTGAGACAAAGACTATAAGATTTTTGAGAAAAAATAATATTAAAACATTTAGTGGTTTAGACATGTTTATTTATCAAGGCCAAAAATCTTTTTATTTGTGGAATAAAATTAATCCAGAAATAGATGATAATTTAATAAATTTATTAATTTCAAAATTAAAATGATTAAAATAGGTTTAACTGGTTCAATAGCATCGGGTAAGACTACTGCTAGTAAATTTATTTCTATCGGTAGAGGCCCACTTTTTAGTGCTGATAAAGTAGTTAAAAAATTATACACACAAAAAAAATTTAAGCAGATTATTTCAAAAAAATTGAATTTCAGATTAAATAAAAATTTTAAAAAAAAGATTAAAATTGAAATTTTAAGGAAAAATCAAAATTTAAGAAAGTTAGAAAAAATATTACATCCTAGAGTCAGAAAAGACATGTATGCATTTTCTAAAAAAAACAAAAGTAAAAAAATTCTTTTTTTTGAAATACCTTTATTAATTGAGAGCAAACTTAACAATTATTTTGATATCATTATTTTTATACGTTCTAAATATAACTTGAGGCTTAAGAGATTTATATCTAGAGGAGGCAATAAAAGGCTGTTTATATTATTAGACGGCCATCAGCTTAAGGAGACTCAGAAAATGAAACTATGTGATTATATTGTTGTTAATAATAAATCTTTATCTGTTTTAAAAAAGAAACTTTCAAATATAATTAAACAATATGAATGAAATTTTTTTAGATACTGAGACAACTGGGTTATCTTTCAAATCAGGTCATAAGGTTGTAGAAATAGCATGCATTGAAACTAAAGATTTAATTCCTACAAAAAAAATATTTCACAAATTAATAAATCCAAAAAGAAACATGCCAGAAGAGGCTTTTAAAATTCATGGTTTCTCAGAAGAATTTTTAAAAAGCAAAGGAACTTTTGATCTTGTTGCAGACGAATTTTTAGAGTTTATAAAGGGGAAAAAATTAATTATTCATAATGCTAATTTTGACCTAGAGTTTTTAAACGGAGAGTTGGCTTTAATTAAAAAAGAATTAATTAACAAAGCAACCGTCATAGATTCTTTGGAAGTTGCTAGAAATAAATTTCCTGGATCATCTAATTCTCTTGATGCATTATGTAAAAGATTTAATATTGATATTTCAAAAAGAGTTAAGCATAACGCACTACTAGATTGTGAATTGTTAAGAGAAGTTTATATTAATCTTTTAGATGCCAAAGAACCAAAATTCAATCTTTCATCAAGTAATAAAGATTTTGCTGATACAAAAAATTCAACAAAAATATATAGCAAATCTATTGTAAACATATCTGATGAAGAAATACTGAAGCATAAAGAATTCTTGAAATCTGAATTAAAAAGAAAATTCTATTGAGTTTTCTTTAGATTATATAATTTTTGAAAGTCAATTTTTTCATTAATTTTTATATCTTTAAAACCCGAATTCTCAAACATTAGAATGAATATTTTTCTCAATTGAGGATATATCTCTGAAGGCACTTGTACTAATATTATTCTTTCTATCTCCAGCTTATCTTTGATTTCATCTTTTAGTTCTATTATTGTAGAGAAAACAATATTAGTTTTAATTTTATCAAAACCTTCTTTAGTGGGTAAAAGATTTAGCGCTGTCTCTACTTCTAGAATTTTTTTATCAATCTGGTTATTTTTAATATCAATATTTATTTTATAATTGGAAATTTCCTTTGAAAGCAGCGAAAAAGTTTTCGGATTAGGAATTTCAAAATTTAAAGTTTTTATATATTTACCAATTATCTTATAACTCATCTTTTTTATCTTCTATAATTTCACCATCCAATGTTTGCTTGCTTTCTTGTTGATTGGGTATCTTATTTTTTCTCACAAAGCAGTTAATTAAGAATCTTCTTGTAAAAGGTATTAAAAGTAGAAACCCAATAGTATCTGTAAAAAATCCTGGAATAATTAGAAGTAAGGCTGCAATTGCAATAGATGCTCCTGACATTATTTCATATATCGGCATTCTATTTTGATAAATGTTAAGGACTCCAGATCTTATAGTCTTTATTCCTTCCAATTTTGCATAATAGATACCAATTATTGCAGTTAAGAGAATTAAAAAAACAGTGTTAAGAGCCCCCACTTTTCCTCCAATCTTAATCATAAGAAAAACTTCTAGTGCAGGTATACCGATAAATATTAGAAAAAATGAGTTCATTTGTCTGATACAAAATTATATTATTAATGTATATTTATCAAATTATGAGTAGCAATTTTGGTTATATTGACATCATTTTATTAGGTATGATCGCAGGATTTATCATCTTGCGACTGAGAAATATTTTAGGGAGAAAAACTGGTCATGAGCCTAAGATATATCCAAATTTTGCTGAGAGAAAATTTAATATACCAAATAATAATATTAAAAATTTTAAAGAAAATCATGATGTTTTAGAAGGAAAAGAAAAAAAGGTATTCCTCAAGGGTGCTGAAATCGCATATGAAACTATTCTTACTGCTTTTGCAAATGGTGATAACAAAAAACTAAAAACTTTGCTTACACCGCAAATGGCAGAAAATTTTGAACAAGCTATACAAGCAAGAAATAAAGAAAATATTAAATCTGAATTTACATTTATCGGAGTAAAAGAGTCCAGTGTAGAAAAATATGAAAAAAACAGAAATGAGCTTTTCGCTTCTGTAAAATTTGTATCTGAAGTTATATCGGTTAAGAAAGATAAAGACGATAAGATTATTGAAGGAAATCCAGATAAAATTAAACAGGTTACAGACTACTGGAAATTTACAAGAAATATAATCAAAAAAGGTCCTAACTGGTATTTGTCCGAAATTATTAGTAAGTGATAAAAAGAAGAAATATTTCTCAAGATGACATCTCTGCTTGGGAAAATTATACAAAGAATCCAACTGACGTCATCGATAAAGACGATATCCAAACTAATAAGCAATTAAATCTTCAAAGATTTAGATATGATTTACACGGCTTTACTTTAACTGAAGCCAATAAAAAAGTAAGAGAAATAATTTTATCATGTTCTAAAAAGAACTTCAGAGAAATTCTACTTATTACCGGAAAAGGAATACATTCCAATACTGATAAAAATATTTATGTTTCTAAGGATTTAAGTAAGTTAAGATATTCTGTCCCAGATTATATTAAATCAGATAAAGATTTATCAAAGAATATTATATCAATTACTAGTGCAGATAAAAAAGATGGTGGTGATGGTGCAATTATTATTAAGCTAAAAAAATTATAAAATAAATTTTGATAGATCTGTATCTTTAACTAAGTTGCCTAAATTTTCATTAACATATTTTTGATCGATAGTTATAGTTTCTCCAGCTTTATCTGTAGCATTAAAACTTATATCATCTAAGACTTTTTCAATTATTGTATGTAATCTTCTAGCACCAATATTTTCTACAGAAGAATTGACTTCCGCGGATATCTTGGCCAGCATATCTATTCCATCATCAGTAAATACAAGATTTACATTTTCTGTTTTCAAAAGCTCTTTATATTGTTTTATCAAACTGTTATCCGGTTCTTTTAATATTCTTTTAAAATCATCTTCATTTAAGGCATTTAACTCTACTCTAATAGGCAATCTACCTTGTAATTCAGGCAATAAATCAGATGGTTTCGCTAATTGAAAAGCTCCAGAAGCAATAAAAAGAATATGATCAGTTTTAATAGGCCCATGTTTAGTGCTTACTGTTGTACCTTCAATAAGAGGTAACAAATCTCTTTGCACCCCTTCTCTAGACACATCACCGCCTACCCTATCACTTCTTGCTGAAACTTTATCTATTTCATCTAAAAATACAATTCCATTTTCTTCGGTGGCTTTTTTAGCCTCTTTAATAATTTTATCTTCCTCGATCATCTTGTCTGACTCTTGAGCAACTAAAATGTCATGAGACTCTTTTACTGTCATTTTTTTTTTCTTACCTTTTTTATTACCCATAGATTTACCTAAAATATCTCCTAGATTAACCATACCAATGTTACCACCCGGCATTCCTGGAATTTCAAAATTTTGTAGACCAGAATTTTTATCTTGTACTTCAATTTCAATTTCATTTTCATCTAGATCACCGTTTCTTAATCTTTTTCTAAAACTCTCTTTGGTTGCAACACTAGCTTTGTTACCAACTAATGCATCTAATACTTTATCTTCAGCTTTAAGTTCTGCTTTAGCTTTTACTTCTTTTCTTTTTTTCTCTCTTTCCATAGCAATAGCAATTTCTATTAAATCTCTTACTATCTGTTCAACGTCTCTTCCAACATAACCAACCTCGGTAAATCTAGTTGCTTCTACTTTAATAAAAGGAGCTTCAGCTAATCTTGACAACCTTCTTGAGATTTCAGTCTTGCCAACACCTGTTGGGCCGATCATAAGAATATTTTTAGGAAGAACTTCATCTCTCATTTCATCAGATAGAGCTTGCCTTCTCCATCTATTTCTTAATGCAACTGCAACAGCTTTTTTAGCTTCTTTTTGTCCAATTACATATCTATCTAATTCAGAGACTATTTCTCTAGGAGATAAAGCGCTTACTCTAGAATTTTTCTTTTTAGTATTTTTTACTAAATTCAAATTTGTGACATTTTTAGAATTAACCATTATTAAACTTTCTCAACTGTAACGTTATTATTTGTAAAAACACATATATCAGAAGCAACTTTGATGGCTTTTCTTGCAATTTCCTCAGCCTTTAAATCTGTTTCTACTAAAACTTTCGCTGCTGCTAAAGCATAATTTCCACCAGATCCAATGCCTATAATTCCATCTTCCGGTTCTAACACATCTCCTGTTCCAGAAATAATAAAGCTATGTTTTTTATCAGCAACAGCCATTAATGCTTCTAATCTTCTTAGAAATTTATCACTTCTCCAATCTTTCGCTAGTTCAA
>MDTB01166060.1_pt1 | contig 18424 bp, 16 predicted proteins | sample 811161 | NCBI WGS metagenome assembly MDTB01 (sample SAMN05326650, study PRJNA326480) | marine metagenome | isolation source: seawater | place: Mediterranean Sea | collected 2009
CAGATTCATAGATAAAGACGTAAGAAAATGGGTTGATCTAGGTAGTGGTGCAGGGTTTCCAGGGTTAGTTGTTGCCTCTATTGTAAAAGACAGTATACCTAAACTTTGTGTGTCCCTAGTAGAGTCTGATCAGCGCAAGTGTGTGTTTTTGCGACAGGCGGCGGATTTGTTAAAAGTAAATGTAGAGATTTTTGCTGGTAGAGTTCAAGATTGTTCATTTAAAAATGCTGATATTATATCAGCAAGAGCTCTAGCCCCTATTAAAAAGCTGCTTCCTTATTTTATACAGCTGGGAAAAATAAAAGGATCTAAAGGATTGTTTTTAAAAGGAAAAAATATAAATAAAGAATTGAAAGATGTAGAGGGTTTGGAGAAATTCTATATTAAAACGTATCCAAGTTTAGTTGATGCGTCTGGATTTGTTCTTGAAGTGGAAAAAAGATAAAGGCTTTGTCGATGAATCATAGTGAAGGGACACACATATTATCTGTGGCTAATCAAAAAGGTGGTGTTGGTAAAACAACTACGACTATAAATTTAGCTACGGCATTATCGGCAGTAGACAAAAAAGTTTTAATTATTGATTTAGATGCTCAAGGAAATGCTTCAACTGGACTCGGTATTTCAGCTGAAGACCGTCGTTTATCAACATATGACTTAATATCAGAAAATGCAGAGCTTAAGAAAATAATTAAACAAACAGTCGTTAACAACCTTTTCATAGCCCCTGCAACGACAGATTTATCAGCAGCAGATATAGAAATGTCAGCAAACGATAAAAGAACTATGGTGCTGAGAAAAACACTCGAGCAATTTTTGCAAACTGAGGATAATTTTGATTATGTTATAATTGATTGTCCGCCAGCCCTTAGCTTGCTAACGATTAATGCTTTTGTTGCTTCCCACTCGGTTCTGGTTCCCTTACAGGCGGAGTTTTTTGCCTTAGAAGGACTTTCTCAGCTATTACTAACTATTAAGGAAGTTCGATCGAATTTGAATAACAATATAAAAATTCATGGTGTAGTCATTACAATGTATGATAAACGGAATAACCTTTCTGTACAAATTGAAGATGATGTAAGGTACAATCTAGGTAAATTGGTTTATGATACTGTTATACCACGTAATGTGCGCTTGAGCGAAGCCCCTTCTTTTTCATTACCAGCATTAATTTATGATCATAGATGTGCGGGATCGCGAGCATATCAAAATTTAGCAGTTGAATTCCTTGAACGTGAAGAACGACTGAACAGAGACGGAATAAAGGGTCATCATGAGTGAAAACATACGAAAAAAAGGATTAGGTAGAGGTCTTTCTACATTACTGGCTCAGTCTAATTCAGACAGTGAAAAAAGTGCTTATGAAAACAAAGAAATTAAGCGTTTTCTACCAATAGAGAAAATCCAACCAAATTTTGATCAGCCAAGGAAAATCTTTAACAAAACTAAACTTGAAGAATTGGCGATGTCTATTTCTCAGAATGGTATAATTCAACCTGTAATAGTTAGAAGACGAAACTCTGGATTTGAATTGATAGCTGGGGAGAGGCGTTGGAGAGCTGCACAGTTGTCTAAGTTGCATGAAATTCCAGCCATTGTAGTTGATATTACGGAAAAGCAGGTCCTTGAATATTCAATAATTGAAAATGTTCAAAGGGAAGATTTAAGTCCGATTGAAGAAGCCAATTCATATAAGAAATTAATAGAGTCTCATCATTACACTCAGGAGCAGGTTTCAACAGTTTTAGGAAAATCGCGAAGTCACATAGCGAATATGTTGAGACTCTTAACTTTACCAAAGCTTTTGATCAATTTTTTGGAGGAACAAAAACTTACTGTGGGACACGCAAGAGCTTTAATAGGTTTAGATAACGCTGTTTTTTTGGCGAGAAAAATAATATCTGAGAATTTATCTGTTCGACAAACAGAAGACTTAATTAAGAAATCGAAAAAGGGTGATATCGCCGCTAAAAAGAAAGGATTAAATTCTTCCTCAAAAGATGTAGACACTATAAATTTGGAAAGGTCATTAAAGGCACAGACAAACTTTACTATAAAAATAGAACAGAGTGAAAATAGCGAAAGGGGTAAATTGGTTATCTACTATAATAGTTTAGAAGACCTTGACTCAATCTGTAATATCCTATTCGAAAGAAAAAATTAGCAAAGTAGTTCGCGTAAAATTTGATTGGTTAATAGTTTTCCTTTAGCCGTAGTTTTTAATCGATTTTCACATACGTAAATAAGATTATCTTCGGAAAGCTGTCGCAGTTTTTCGGTTGACAGCCTTACTCCTCCAAGGTCTTGAAATTTGTTTATATCTAATCCAAGACTAAGTCTTAGAGCCATAATTGCATATTCTTCAGCTCTTTCGGTGTTCGACAATGGCTCTTTAAGAAATTTTTCAATACCATATTTTTTAATATGCTCTATCCAAACTTCTGGGCTAGTGGGAGTTTCAGTCCTATATCGTTTTGATCCAATATTTAATCGCCCGTGTGCACCTGGTCCAACTCCAAGAAAGCAACCTGAATTCCAATAAGTTAGGTTATGACGACACTCATTACCACGAGTAGCATAATTCGATATTTCATATGCCTCGAGACCCGAGAGATAACAAATTTCTTGCGTTGCAGTGTAGAATTTACTCGATAACTTATCACTTGGAAGGCCATGCAATTGATTTCTATCTAACAATTCGCCAAACCGCGTCCCTTGTTCAATAGTCAGTTGATATAAGGAAAGGTGTTCAGTAGTAAATTCAGTTGCAGTTTTTAGCTCCTTTCTCCAATCAGACAAAGTTTGAAACTGCCTTCCATACATAAGATCGAAACTAACTCGATCAAACAGGTCTGTAGCTACGAAAAGAGCTTCTTTAGCTTCTTTTGAGCTGTGCAGTCTACCCAGTCTTTTAAGATCTAAATCATTAAATGCCTGAATTCCCAAAGACAATCGGTTTACACCAGATTGAAAATAGGACGAAAAAGTGGCTCTCTCGGACGATGTAGGATTCGCTTCTAAAGTAATTTCAATGTTTTCAGTATTTGCCCAGAGAAAGAAAATAGTTTGAATAATTTCATAGACAGTTCTTTCCTTCATCATACTTGGAGTTCCACCTCCAAAAAAAACGGTATCCACAACAAAATTAGGAACTATTTCCTTCCACAATTTTAGTGACTTAATATAAGCCTGTGTCCATTCTTTCTGATCGACAGTGGTTCTGACATGACTGTTGAAGTCACAATAAGGACATTTCGCCTGACAGAACGGCCAATGAATATATATACTTAAATAACTACGATCTTTGTTTGGAACTAACATTTTAAAGTCCAAAGATAATGTTGGGAGGCTTTATCTAGCCTCCCAACATTAGGTGTTATTGTGGAATATCGCCTTCAATACCTTCAACATAAAAGTTCATTCCAAGCAGAGTACCTAAATCTGCTGTCTCGCCGGCAGCCAGCCAAGGAGTTCCGTCTTGTTTGTTGACTGGTCCTGTAAAGGAATGTAATTGTCCTGAAGCAATGTTATCAGCTATGGCTTGAGCTTCTTTTTTAACAGAATCTGGAATTTTATTAGACATATCGCCAATTACGACCATTCCATCACCAATTCCATCAAACGTTTGCTCTCCACCCTTCCATGTTCTATCTAATGCTTGCTGAACACGCTTAACGTAATAGGGTCCCCATCCATTAATAATAGCGGTGAGATGAGCATTTGGTCCAAAAGCACTCATATCGGAGGCCTGACCAAAAGCGTACACGCCCGCTTCCTCAGCAACTGTCATAATAGCGGAGCTATCCACGTGTTGCATGAGTACGTCGGCCCCTTGTTGAATTAGAGTTTTTGCTGCATCAGCTTCTTTAGCGGGGTCATACCAAGTAAAAATCCATATTATTTTGAATTCAACATCTGGATTTGCCGCCTTTGCAGCTAAATATGCAGAATTAATTCCTCTAACGACCTCTGGAATAGGAAAGGACGCTACATAGCCGATAGTATTTGATTTAGTCATTTTTCCTGCAATGTGTCCTATAACTGACCGACCTTCATAAAATCTTGCACTATAATTAGAAACATTGTCCGCTGTTTTATACCCAGTTGCATGCTCAAACTTTACGTCTGGGAACTTCTTTGCAACATTCATAACAGGATCCATGTATCCAAACGATGTAGCAAATATCATATCAGCACCCGAAAGTACCATCTGAGTCATTACTCTTTCGGCGTCAGCACTTTCAGGAACATTTTCTTGAAAGACTGTCTCAACTCTGTCTCCTAAGGCTTCGTCTACGGCCTTCCTACCTACATCGTGTTGATAATTCCATCCGTGGTCACCCGGTGGACCAATATAGATAAAACCTACTTTCATGTTTTCAGCATATGCGAAACATGAAATCATTATACTAGACAAGGCTAGTACAAATACTTTTAATAGTTTCATTTTAACTCCTTCCAATTATGATATAAATATTCTAGTGTCCAAAAAACGTTTTTCCGAGAGAACTAGGTGCCTCTAAAGAACCTTTAGCTCTCCGAGCAGACATAATCACTAATACTGCTATAGTTACCAAATATGGTGACATAGACAAGAGGGCAACATTTATTTCTACGCCAAGAGCTTGTAAATTGAGTTGTAAAAGAGTAATTCCGCCAAAAATATAGGCACCTATAAGTAGACGAAGTGGTTGCCAGCTAGCAAATACAACCAATGCCAAGGCAATCCAGCCTGCTCCAGCTGTCATACCTTCTGTCCATTGGGGGACCCTTACAAGTGATAGATATCCGCCACCTAACCCTGCAAGAGCACCACCTGTTAAAATGGACAAAAAACGAATCAGAATTACATTATAACCTAACGCATGCGCGCTATTATGATTTTCACCGACGGCTTTAAGTATTAGTCCAAGGCGAAACCTTTTAAACATAACGTATACAGCTAATACAGCTAGTATTGAAAAATATACTATCGGATCATGTTGAAAAAAAATAACACCTAAAATTGGAATATCTGATAAAAAAATAATATGTAATTCGGAGAATGCTGCTGGTTTGATCCCCGTGTAAGAATATCCAAGAAGTGACGAAAGCCCCAACCCAAACAGCGTTAAAGCCAGTCCAGAGGCAACTTGATTAGCCCTAAATACTTGTGTTACTAGAGCAAAAATTAATGCTAATGAAGCACCTCCAAGTGTTGAAAAAAGAAAACCAACCCAAGGAGAACCTGTTTCTATGGTTGCTATAAAACCTGTGATGGCACCAAAGATCATCATTCCTTCAACGCCTAAGTTAAGAACACCAGCTTTTTCAACTATCAACTCTCCTAGGGAGGCTAATAAAATTGGTGTTGCTGCCACAATAAGGCTAGCAAAAAGTAATTGTAGATTTATATCACTTATATCCATTTTCGGTTCGCATATATCAAGGGTTCAAACTTCATTTTATGTTATATGTAGCCTTCTGCATCATTTTTTTAAAAGAGATTTTGTAATTTACTAGCAAGTCTGTTGATAAGAGAAAAAATAAAAGCATCCCTTGAAAAACTTGAATGGCAGCCGCTGGAATATTCATCATAAATTGAGCAAGTTCACCTCCCACATATGTAAGGGACATTAATAGACCCGCAAGCAAAATACCAATAGGATGTAACCTTCCTAAAAAAGCTACTATAATCGCTGTAAACCCATATCCCACATTAAAATCAATATGGATAACACCAGCAGGGCCCGTAAGTTCGAACATACCTGCTACTCCGGCCAAACCACCTGAAAGTGCTAGACAGAAAATAATTATATACCGGAGATTAATACCAGCAAAGCTGGCAGCTTTTGGTGCTTGTCCTATTAGCTTTATCTGAAACCCTAATCTATGATAACTTAAGAAATAGGTGAGAATAAGCACTGCCAAGAACGAAAAAACTACACCTAAATGAATGCCTGTACCAGCAATTAATTCTGGGTTTGCAGATGACTCATATTTGCTCAAATCTCTTGAGCCAGGAAATCCTAATCCGTCAGGATTGCGAAGAAATCCAAGAGATGCCAAAGCTAATATCTGTTCAGCAACATAGACTAGCATAAGAGAAACTAAAATTTCATTAGTGTTAAATTTTATTTTTAAAATCGCCGGTATCATTGCCCAAAATACGCCCCCTACTATACCTCCTGCCACCATCACTGGAAAAACATACCACGTATCTATTGGATATAGAGCTAAACCGATGCTACCACTTACCAGGGCCCCCATTATATATTGCCCTTCTGCTCCAATATTCCATATATTTGCTCGAAAACCGAATGATAATCCCAGCGCAATTAGAATTAATGGTGCGGCTTTTACCATCAATTGGGGTCGCGAATATTCAGAAAAAGTTGGGCTCATAATAGGATCCCAAAAAATCAATTTTATGACATCAAAAGGATTTTTTCCCATTAAATAAAACAAAACACCACCAAATATCATCGTCATAAGCACTGCAATTATTGGAGCACTTAACTCCAATAATTTTGGCCGGTTTTTCCTTTGTTCCAATTTTAACATTTAATCGGTTTCCTAATATTAAGAACTAGTTAACAGTAACCCTAAAGAAGATGGGCTTAAAGAATTAGTCTTAACGGCTTTAGATAAGCGACCTCCCACAAGAGCACAAAAAACGTCAGAAATTTGCAGTAACTCATCAAGATCCTGACTAATTACAACTATGGCAGCTCCTCTTTTTGCTAAATCAAGAATTTTTTGCCTTATTGAAGAGGCTGCCGCAGCGTCTACCCCCCAAGTAGGTTGATTAACAACAAAGATTTTTGGGTTTTGAATTAGCTCTCGACCAATTACAAACTTCTGTAGGTTTCCTCCCGATAAAGATTTAGCTAAAGAATCAGGTCCATTTGTGCGTACGTCTAGATAACTAATAATACGTTCTGATAGTTGTCTTGTTTGTGCATAATTAATGACACCGTTCTTAGATAAATTCATACGCTTTTCAGCGGTGATAAGGCAGTTTTCAGTTAATGTCATTTCTGGAGCTGCGGAGTGACCTAAACGTTCTTCTGGAGCACTTAATAAACCAAATTGTCTTCTTGCAATCGGACCAAGAAAAGTTATTTCTCTGCCTTCAGCAGATATTGAGCCTTGTGCAGGAATTAATTCACCGCTTAATACTCCTAGGAACTCATCTTGACCGTTACCAGCAACTCCTCCTATCCCAACTATCTGACCTTCGTATAATTTTAGATTAATGGCTTTTATAGGAACACCAAATTTACTTTTGGATTTCAAAGAAACATCTTTAATATCAAGCAAAACTTTTCCAACTTTTATTTTAGTCTTTTTAGGATTAGAAAATGATGTTCCTACCATTGATTCGGCGATCTTTGCTGCACTTAACTTTCGGGGATCACAAGTAGCAACGACTTTTCCATTTCGCATGATTGTGGCCTTTGAACAAAGTGTTCTAATTTCCTCAAGCTTATGCGAAATATATAAAATAGACATTCCTTGCTTAGCTAATTTATTAAGAACCACAAACAGGTCTGAAACTTCTCCTGGAGTTAAAACTGACGTGGGTTCATCCATAATCATTACCTTAGGATCCTGAAGCAAGCACCGCACTATTTCAATTCTTTGGCGTTCGCCCGCTGACAAATCTCCTACAACTTTATCCAAGGAAATTGAAAGACCATACTGTTTTGAAACAGCATTTATCTGTTGTTTCATTTTACTAGAATCGAATGCCTTATCTATCCCTATTGCTATGTTTTCAAAGACTGTGAGAGCATCAAACAATGAAAAGTGTTGAAAAACCATTCCAATTCCTAGCTGCCTAGCAAACTTTGGGTTCTCAGGTATATAAACTTTCTGATTGAATAGCATTTTTCCTGAGTCGGGCTTAACTAAACCATACATGATTTTAACTAATGTCGATTTTCCGGCACCGTTTTCACCAAGAAGTGCTTGAATTTTTCCTGGCTCTAAATTTAGTGATACGCTTTCATTTGCCGCTACACTACCGTAATGCTTTGTAACGTTGACAACAGAAAGAATGTTATTATCGGTTTTTTTCATATTTATGATTAATATCACTTTTATAATGAATCGTGTGTACTTATACTCGCCAAGCAGTATTTCTTTAATTTTTCAAAAGCTACGCCTCTATGGCTTATAGCATTTTTTTTCCATCGGTCCATTTCACCAAACGTCTTTCTGTACCCGTTGGGTACAAAAATAGGATCAAAACCGTGACCCTTATTACCTCGGATCGGCCAAACAAGATTACCTGAAATTTGACCCTCAAAGTGCTCATCGTGGCCGTCTGGCCAAGCTAAAACTAAAGTTGAACAAAACCTTGCTTTGTATGGTCCTCTAGATGTTTTAGCGGTTACTTTTTTCCAAAGTAGCTCCATTGCAAAGTTGAAATCTCTGCCATTTTGTGTTTCGGCCCAATCGGCTGTGTATACTCCAGGCGCACCATTTAGACATTCGACTTCTAGTCCGCTGTCGTCTGATAATGAAACAAGACCGGAACTTTTTGCTGCATGGTGAGCTTTAAGCCTAGCGTTACCTAAGAAACTGGTTTCAGTTTCTTTTGGTTCAGATATCTGAATTTGCGATGATGATATCAAAGAGACATCGTGTTGCTCAAAGAGTTTTGCAATCTCCTCAAATTTTCCTTGGTTATGAGTTGCTATCAAGAGAGTATTTTCCTGAAAAATTCTCATATCAAGATATTGTAGACATCTGAGCAGTGATTAGGTTTTGGACTCCATTTTCAGCAAGGTTTATTAGCTGAGTGAGCTCAGTTCGAGAAAAAGCCTGTTTTTCAGCGGAGGCTTGTATTTCAACTATTTTTTTTGAACCTGTCATAACAAAATTAGCATCTACATCGGCTTCGCTATCTTCCGAATAGTCAAGATCAATTATTGGTGTGCCGGCAAAAATACCACAGGAAATAGCTGCAACATTGTCAGATAGGGGGTCCGATTTAATCACGCCATCGTCCATGAGTTTCTTAGTTGCGCATCTAAGAGCTACCCAGCCACCTGTTATAGCGGCACATCTCGTACCTCCATCGGCTTGAATAACATCACAATCGATAACTATTTGTCTTTCCCCTAGTATTACGCGATCAACAACAGATCGTAAGCTTCGACCTATCAGCCGCTGTATTTCAAGGGTACGGCCTGACTGTCTGTTACTACTTGATTCTCTTCGCATTCGACTGCCAGTTGAACGGGGGATCATACCATATTCTGCAGTAACCCAACCAAGACCCGATTTCCGCAGAAAATGGGGTACATTTTCTTCTACCGAGGCTGTACAAATAACGTGGGTATCGCCACACTTTATAAGGCAGGATCCTTCAGCATGCTTTGTAATATTAGTCTCTATTGAAACAGGACGAATTTGGTCTGTCTGTCTTCCCGACGGCCGCATTTTTTTTCCTTTTTTGTGTGAAGCAGTTTGTTGATCAGTCACTTACCCTTAGTCTATAATGAAAATAAATAATAGTGTATAATATTTGTAACGGCTCTATAAAATGAAATAAAAAGAGATATCTGGATGGATAAGAAAAGTATAATCGAAAGTTTAGATAATAGAAGCACAGAAGTTTTCAGGAGTTTAGTTGAGACTTATTTGAAAACCGGTGAGCCGACAGGGTCGAGAACCTTAGCAAAAAGTTTATCCGAGAAACTCTCTGCGGCTACAGTTAGAAATGTTATGCAAGATTTAGAAAATCTAGGTCTTCTTGGAAGCCCCCATACTTCTGCAGGCCGGGTTCCAACTCAAACGGGATTAAGGCTATTTGTAGATGGCTTGTTGGAAGTTAATGATATGAATAATGAAGTGCAAGCCGAAATTGAAAGCTCTGTCCAAGGAGAAGAGACGACATTACATGATGTTTTAGATAGAGTTGGATCTATACTTTCGGGCTTAACGCAGGGTGCGAGCCTTGTTTTAACACCTAAGATTGGGGCCCCAATTAAGCATATCGAATTTGTTTCGCTATCTAGGGACAGAGCATTGGTAGTATTGGTTACAGCCGACGGTCAGGTCGAAAATAGGATTTTTTCGCCGCCTTTGGGATTTAGTCCTTCTGCGATGACAGAAGCATCGAATTTCTTAAATTCTATTTTAAAAGGGCATACAATTTCTGAGATAAAAAATGTTGTAATGCGAGAAATAGATCAGTATAAAAGTGAGCTAGATTCATTGACGCAGCAACTAATCAAGTCTGGGGCAGCAATTTGGATTCCGGATACAGTTAGTGGAAGAGATCGCTTAATAGTTAGAGGTAGGGCAAACCTGCTTGAAGATACCGACTCTATAGAAGATTTGGATAGAATCAGAACATTGTTTGATGATTTGGAAAAAAAGCGAGATTTAGAAAACTTACTTGAATTGGCGCAGGATGGAGAAGGTGTAAAAATATTTATAGGGTCGGAAAACAAACTATTTTCTTTGTCGGGTTCGACATTAGTGATTTCTCCTTATATGAACTCTGAGAATAAAATTGTGGGTGCTGTGGGTGTAATAGGGCCAACTAGATTAAATTATGGGCGTATTGTGCCAATTGTGGATTATACGGCACATTTAATAGGTAAAACTATCTCAAGAAGAGCTAGATAGAAAGGAAAACGATGCAGGATAAGGATAGTGATGACAATGGTAAAAGTATTAACGAAGATCAAGTTTTGGTTGAGAATAGTGATCAAACTGAAATAAATAACAAAATTGATAATAATGATGATCAGGTTTATAAGGATGATGAAAGTTATGAGAAGCATGACGGGCAGGATGATAATGATGATCAACCTACATATGATGAATTACTAGAAGAAATTGATGTTTTGAAGGATAGGGTAATTAGGTCCTTAGCTGACTCGGAAAATTTGAGAAAAAGAGCTGAGCGTGATCGAAAAGATGCAGAGGTTTATGGTGGTACAAAACTAGCAAGAGATCTACTTTCAGTTTACGATAATCTGTCACGTGCATTAAGTAATATAGACGAGAAACTGCGTGACCAAGTAGGCCCGCTTGTTGACGGCTTAGAGCTTACTCAGAGAGAGTTATTAGCAGTTTTTTCCAAACACAAGATAGAAAAAATTGATCCAAAAGAAGGTGATAAATTTGATCCAAAATTTCATCAAGCGATGTTTGAGGCTCCATTGCCGGGAACTGAAAAAGGTTCAATAATTCAAGTAATGACTGAAGGTTTCAAAATAGGTGATAGATTACTTCGTGCTTCTCAAGTTGGGGTGTCGTCCAATAGTGCTTCGGATAAAACGAGAGAAGAGCACCACTAAGAAGTTGGCAAATTAAAAAATAGAAATCTTCTAACAATCCGTTTCCTAATTAAATTTTAAGGATTTTATTTCTAAACTTAGTTTGTCTAATATATTTAGAGCTTCTTTTGGTGTTATATCGTCAGTGTTAAGAAAGGATAAGAATTCAACGATATCAAGACCTTTTTGTACTCGATTTTTGTATAAATTTTTATCAGATGCATTTTCAGTGATGGAAGTTTTGTCAATATTATTATCATTTTCTTCCAGTTTATTCAGAATAACTTCTGCTCTTGAGATAACATTTGACGGTAGACCTGCCAATTTAGCTACTTGGATACCATAAGATTTGTCTGCTTTACCAAACCTTACCTCATGAAGAAATATAACTTCATCCTTCCACTCTCTAATAGCAATCTTTGCATTTTTAATATTGGGAAAGTTTTTTTCTAATTGAGTTAATTCATGATAATGGGTTGCAAATATTGTTCGGCATTTTATTACTTCATGAATATACTCAAGTATTGACCAAGCAATAGATAGTCCATCGTAAGTAGCAGTACCTCGACCTACTTCGTCCATTATAACTAAGGCAGAATCTGTAGCGTTAGTTAGTATAGACGCTGTTTCTATCATTTCTACCATAAAAGTAGAGTGGCCTTTTGAAAGGTCATCTGATGAGCCGACTCTGCTAAATATCTGATCCACTACACCTATGTGGGTAGAATCAGATGGAACGTAGCTTCCTATTTGAGCTAGAATAGTAATTAGTGCATTTTGCCGGAGAAAAGTACTTTTTCCTGCCATATTCGGACCTGTGACCAAAAGTATAGAGTTTGGTTTTTTACTTAGATTGCAGTTATTAGAAATAAAGGTATCAGATCCTGAGCTTTTGAGAGCCTGTTCAACAATAGGATGCCGACCACCTTCAATAATAAAAACTTTTGAGTTGTCTATAGTTGGCTTAGTCCAGTTTAATTTATTAGATAAAAAAGACAAAGATGTGAAGAAATCTATTTCTGAAACAGAATTTGATGCAGCAGTTAATAGCTCTGAATTTTCAATTACTTGAAAAACTAAATTGTTGAAGATTTCGAGTTCTAAGAATTCTAATCTTTCTTGGGAAGTCATTATGGTTTCTGCTAGTTTATCTAACTCTGGCGTAGAAAACCTTATAGTATTCGTGGTGGTTTGTCTGTGTTTAAAGGTCGTTGAAAAGTCTTCCGACAACATTTTTTTTGATTGAGAACTTGGAGTTTCTACAAAATATCCTAAAACATTATTAAATTTTATTTTTAACGAATTAACCGCTGTCGAGCTTATATATTTAGACTGAAGATTAATTAATAGATTCTGTGTTTCAACTTTTAATGTACGTGCTTCTTTAAGCTTGGCGTTGTTGTCTGATTCAATATAGTTGCCTTCTTTAGTTGAGAGCGGTGGGTTTTCCACTAGGTTAGAATTAAGAGCCAGGTAAAGCTCGTCAAAACCTGTTAAAGAAGACACTATTTTTTTTAGTAAAGGAGGAGGATCTGCCGTTTGTAAAATTGAGACACAAGCATTTACAGATTTCAAACAGTTTCGTATTACGCCTAAATCTTTAGGACCGCCCCTGTTCAAGCTTAACCTTGATAATGATCTCTGCATATCAGGAGTATTTTTGAGAATAGTTCTAGTTTCGCTCATGAGGTTTAGATTGTCTATGAAGAATGATACCAGTGATTGGCGGCTATTGATATTTGAAACATTTTTTTCTGGGCAGTTTAGTCGGTTTTGTAGAAGTCTGGTTCCACCATTTGTTAGGGTACAATTTATAGCGTCTAAGAGAGAGCCTTTTAAAGTTCCATTGAGGCTTTGGGTTATTTCCAGGCTTTTTCTTGAAGCAGGGTCAATCCTCATATATAAGTCAGATTTTTCTCTTTTTGGTGGTGCCAATATAGGCAATTTACTTAATTGCGTTATTTCTAGATATGATAATAATGCCCCCATGGCGCAAATTTCAACTGAAGTGGTTTCGCCAAAAATAGAGATAGATTTGATATCAAAATATTTTTCAAGTCGCTTTTGTGAAAGAAGTTCATCAAAGTATTGTTCAGGAAGTGATGAAAAAATAATATTCTCATTTAAAGAAAAAGACTCTAGATCTTTCTCAGTCTCATAACTAGAGAGAATCTCACTTGGTAAAACACGATTTATTAAAGAGATAAAATCGAGCTTTGCAAGCTTTGCGCAAAAAAATTCGCCAGTCGATATATCAGCCCAAGAGACGCCGTAAAAGCCATATTCCTCTTTCCATGATAAAAGAAAATTGTTTTCCTTTTCGTTAAGTAGACCCTCCTCAGTAATTGTGCCAGGGGTAATCAACCTTACGACATCTCGTTTAACTACTGCCTTATAACCACGTTTTTTTGCTTCTTCAGGTGTTTCTAATTGCTCGCATATAGCAACTTTATGGCCTTTTCTGATTAAATTTAACAAATAATTTTCTGACGAATGACACGGCACGCCACACATGGGAATATCTAGGTTATTATGGCGTCCTCGTTTTGTTAATGTAATGTTTAGAGCGGCTGACGCAATTTCTGCATCTTCGAAAAACAGTTCGTAAAAATCTCCCATTCTGTAAAACAATAGTGCATCACTATACTGCGCTTTGATCTTCATATATTGTGACATCATAGGGGTAATTGAAGAACTTGTCATAGATTATGGTTCCATAGATAAAACACTACATTGCGATTATTATAGACTTCAAAACGCATATTTGTTTACTAAAATACTCTAAACTCCTTAACCCCTATTTTTCCCTTTTTCCCAGAACTTTTTGACAATTGATATAAAGTCTGTTCCGGCAGGATGATTGTCATTACTTGAGCTTTCAAATTTTCGCAAAAGCTCCTTTTGTTCACTATTTAGGTTCACTGGAGTTTCAACTGTTAGATCTATGTAAAGGTCACCGTAACTACCACCTCTTAATGGTGGCATGCCTTTACCTTTCAATCTGAGTTGTTTTCCGGACTGAACACCTTGTGGCACTTTAACTTTACACTTTCCGCCGTCAACAGTAGGTGCTTCAATCTCGCCACCTAACGCTGCAGTGGTCATCGATATTGGTATTCTACAAAGAAGGTTTGGACCTTCTCTATCGAAAAGCTGATGTTCATTTACCTCGATAAATATATACAGATCGCCCGCTGGTCCATTCTGCAGCCCTGCCTCACCTTCACCACTAAGTCTGATTCTTTGACCTGTTTCAACGCCAGCGGGAATGGTCACATTTAGAGAACGTTCCTTTTGAATTCGGCCTTGACCAGAACATTTAGTGCAGGGATTTTTAATTATTTGTCCCTTTCCTGCGCACGTAGGACATGTTCGTTCAACTGTAAAAAATCCTTGTTGTGCTCTGACCTTACCGTGGCCTGAACAAGACGGACAGGTTTGAGGTTTTGCGCCACCATCTGCACCAGATCCTGAACACGCGTTACAGCTAACAGAACTAGGAACTGTGATAGACGCTTTTTTGCCATTAAAAGCGTCCTCAAGGGATACCCTCATATTATATCTTAAATCCGAACCTCTAGTTTCCCTTTGAGTATTGCGGCGATTACCTCCACCCATAAAGTCACCAAAGAGATCTTCAAACACATCGGAAAAGGCGGAACCAAAATCGCCTTGCCCCGTGCTTTGGCCGAATCCACTTCCGCCTTCAAACGCGGCGTGGCCATATCTATCGTAGGCTGCCTTTTTATTTGGGTCTTTCAGAATTTCATAGGCTTCATTTACTTGCTTGAAATCTTCTTCGGCGTTTTTTTTCCCTGAGTTTCTATCCGGATGCAATTCTTTTGCTTTAGTACGATAAGCTTTTTTGAGTTCTGCTTCAGAGGCATTTTTGTTACAACCTAAAATTTCATAATAATCGCGCTTGGCCATCTATGACACCTTTTCACCAAGGGTTTAATTTAAAAAAGCTTTGGTTACAGTCGATTATTTCTTTTCGTCTGTCAAATCTTCAAAATCAGCATCAAAAACATCCTGATCCGGTCCATTATTTGCTTCTTCACCATTGTTTTCAGTTGTTTCTGCTTCAGCCTTATAAATTGCCTCTCCTAGTTTCATTGATGCCTCCGTAACATCTTGAGACCTTGCTCTAATTTTGTCTGGGTCATCGCTTGATAGTGTTTCTTTTAACGCCTTTATAGATAATTCTATCGCTTCAATCGTAGTTGGATCAACTTTTTCACCATGTTCTTCAATAGACTTCTCTGTACTATGAATAAGGCTCTCAGCTTGATTTTTGGCTTCAACGAGATCTTTTCTCTCTTTATCTGCTTCAGCATTTTCTTCAGCTTCCTTCACCATAGCATCGATTTCATCATCAGATAACCCTCCTGATGCCTGAATAGTGATTTTTTGTTCTTTACCAGTACCCTTATCTTTAGCTGATACTGACACTATTCCATTAGCGTCGATGTCAAAGGTTACTTCTATTTGAGGCATTCCGCGCGGTGCTGGCGCAATATTTTCTAAATTAAATTGTCCCAGTATCTTATTGTCTGTTGCCATTTCTCGCTCGCCTTGAAAGACTCTAATAGTAACCGCATTTTGATTGTCTTCTGCTGTAGAAAATATCTGGCTCTTTTTAGTTGGTATTGTAGTATTTCGTTCTATTAGTCGAGTAAACACTCCGCCAAGAGTTTCAATACCTAAAGACAAAGGTGTAACGTCAAGTAAAACAACATCTTTTACATCTCCTTGTAAAACACCAGCTTGAATTGCTGCACCCATGGCAACAACTTCGTCTGGGTTAACACCTTTATGAGGTTCCTTTTCAAAGAATTTAGTTACTTCTTCCATAACTTTTGGCATTCTCGTCATGCCGCCTACAAGTACTACCTCATCTATATCGGATTTAGATAGCCCTGCATCTTTTAACGCCGCCTGACAGGGTTTTAATGACTTTGATATTAATTCAGAAACCAAACTTTCAAGTTTAGATCGTGTTAATTTCATTACCATATGGAGCGGTTGACTTGTTTTAGGGTCCATTGAAATGAACGGTTGGTTAATTTCTGTTTGATTTGAGGACGACAGCTCAATTTTTGCTTTCTCTGCTGCCTCTTTAAGCCTTTGAAGAGCCATTTTGTCATTTTTAAGATCAACGCCATTTTCTTTTTTGAACTCGGTCGCAAGAAAATCGACTATTCTCATATCAAAATCCTCACCACCTAAAAAGGTATCACCATTGGTTGATTTCACTTCAAAAAGGCCATCATCTATCTCAAGTATTGAAATGTCAAAAGTACCACCGCCTAAATCGTAAACGGCAATTGTTCTCCCTCCTTCTTTGTCGAGTCCATAAGCCAACGCCGCAGCAGTGGGTTCGTTTATAATTCGCAAGACTTCCATACCAGCAATTTTACCTGCGTCCTTTGTAGCTTGTCGTTGAGCATCATTGAAATATGCGGGAACTGTAATTACCGCTTGAGTTACATCTTCTCCGAGATAACTTTCGGCAGTTTCCTTCATTTTTTGCAGTATGAAAGCAGATATTTGGCTTGGCGAATACTTTTCCTTCTTTGCCTCGACCCATGCGTCTCCATTACCTCCATCCAGTATTTTGAAAGGAACCATTTTTTTGTCTTTGTTCACTAACGGATCATCTATTCGTCTACCTATCAGACGTTTCACTGCAAAAAGAGTGTCGGTTGGGTTAGTAACGGCCTGTCTTTTTGCAGACTGTCCAACTAACCTCTCTTCGTCTGTAAAGCCGACAATAGATGGAGTAGTTCTCGAGCCTTCTGAGTTTTCCACTACCTTAGCGCTTGCTCCATCCATTATAGCCACACACGAATTTGTTGTCCCTAAATCGATCCCTATAACTTTTGACATTTACCTTCCCTTTCATTGAATTTATTTCTTTTTTTTCATGAGTTTCACAGAATATATAGGTACCTAGACTAGATCCTACAACTGTAAACCTTAAGTTTATTTCATATTCTACAGTGAAATTCGATTTCAAGCAGCTTTTGTATCCCAATCTTGTGTTAGTATGGAGTATAAGGCTGTATTGTCTTCTGTTGAGCGTAATTTAGAGCATATGCTTTGATCTCTTAACACTCTAGAAATTTTTGCGAGGGCTTTCAAGTGATCAGCGCCATTTATGTTGGGCGCAAGAATTGCAAAAACTATGTCGACTTTTTGTTTGTCAATTGAGTCAAAATCTATTGGTTTTTCGAGACGCACGAACATACCTGTGATGCTATGCAAACCGACTATTTTTGCATGAGGAATGGCTATTCCGTTTCCCATTCCAGTTGGGCCTAATTGCTCTCTATCTTGAAGTGCTGACAAAATAGTATCAAGGCTTAAAGAACAGCTTTCTGAAAGACACGCCGATATTTCCTGGAACAACCTTTTTTTACTTGAAATGTTGGACAACGTTTTTACTAACGATTGGCTAATAATATCCGAAACAAGCATAGATTTCCCCCCTACAACTTAACCCGCTTAAAAAGATGCTTATATTAGTTACCGTTCTCGGGATCAACCCATCCAATGTTTCCATCGTCCCGCATATGAACAAAATTTATTTTGTTATTTGAAGAGTTCCTAAAAATCAACATGTTAGCACTGGAAAGCTCCATTTGCATAACTGCTTCACCAACCGATAACTTTGGAATTTTAGTCTTCATTTCAGCAACTATCAATGGTTTTAGTGATTCTTTTTCAACAGAATCAGTTCCTTCACTTTCATCTTTACTCGAAATCACGTATGAGCTGGCATCAAAGAACTCTATTGGTTCTCTTCTTTCAAAATGGTGATTCTTTAACCTTCTTTTGTAGCGTCGTAATTGCTTTGCTATTTTTTCCACTGAGTTTTCAAAGCACTCGTAAATTTCATTTGCTTTGCCTTTTGATTGAGCAGTTATGCCTGTTGAGAGGTGTAATGAAATATCACATAGGTATTCGTATCTGTTTTTAGAAAATGTTACAGAAATATCTGTAGCTGAAGTACTATATTTAACTATCATTTCAGATGTTCTTTCTTCAGTATAATTTCGAAGAGAATCGCCTATCTTTATATGTTTTCCATTCACGTGGATATTCATGTGCTATGCCTCTCTATTTTAAGCAAATTAAAC
>MDTB01213276.1_pt1 | contig 18424 bp, 17 predicted proteins | sample 811161 | NCBI WGS metagenome assembly MDTB01 (sample SAMN05326650, study PRJNA326480) | marine metagenome | isolation source: seawater | place: Mediterranean Sea | collected 2009
GAGGCATCTTCAATAATTTTAAAATTATATTTTTGACCAAGATTAAAAATGGTCTCCATATCACATGATTGCCCACACATATGAACTGGTATTACAACTTTTGGAAGTTTCCCTTCATTTTTTGCACGAGCTAATTTTTGTTCTAACTTTTTGGGGCAAATATTAAAGGTTTTTTTATCGATATCTACAAAATCAACATTTGCACCGCAATAGAGCGCACAATTAGAACTTGCTACAAATGTAATTGCTGATGTCCAAACAATGTCTCCTGGTCCAACATCAAGTGCAATGCAAGCTAAGTGAAGAGAACTAGTTGCACTATTTGATGCAACAGCGTGCTTAGCTTCACAATATTTTTTAACTTTATCTTCAAACTTTGGGACAAGTGGACCTTGTGTAAGAAAATCAGATTTGAGAACCTCTGATACGTATTCAATATCCTCAGAAGATATAGATTGTCTTCCATAAGGAATATGTATGCTCATATTTTTCCTAGATCATCTCTATTTTCATCAATCCATTTTGATAAGTCTTTGATCTTCATCCATTCTGTATTGTTATCTGATGAATATGTGAAAGATGGATCAACTTTTTTTCCAGAACCTATTCTCACTTGATCTTTATTAATCCCATCGAGAGCAGGTAGAATTTTATAGTAATCTTTATATTCAAATGTATTTATAGCATCTTCAGTCCCTATCATTTGCTCATGAATTTTTTCACCTGGTCTAATACCAACGTGTTCTAAATTTCTACCTGGAGCTACAGCTTCTGCAATATCTAAAATATTCATAGAGGGTATTTTTTTTACATATATCTCTCCACCAAGCATATCTTTAAATGCATGCCATACTAAATTCACTCCTTGATTTAGTGTAATCATGAATCTTGTCATATTTTTATCTGTGATTGGTATTGATTTATTTTGAGGTATAGATTTGAAGAACGGTATAACTGATCCTCTTGATCCCATGACATTCCCATATCGAACAACGCTAAATATTGTACCAGTCTCTCCTGATAGACTATTTGCTGAAACAAATAGCTTGTCTGATGCTAATTTAGTAGCTCCATATAAATTTATTGGGCTGCTAGCTTTGTCAGTAGATAAGGCAACTACGCCTTTGACTTTTTTATCAATTGCAGCATCAATAACATTCATTGCGCCATTAATATTTGTTTTAATACATTCAAAAGGATTATATTCGGCTGTAGGAACAATCTTTGTAGCTGCCGCATGTACTACATAATCAACACCGTCGAGTGCTCTATATAGTCTATCTTTATCTCTAACATCACCAATAAAAAACCTGACATTCTCAGTATTTGTATATTCTTTAGCAAGGTCCCATTGCTTCATCTCATCACGTGAAAAAATAATTATTTTTTTTGGGTTATACTTTTCTAGTGTCATTTGAAGAAATTTCTTACCGAATGATCCAGTTCCACCTGTAACAAGAATTACTTTATTATCAAACATATTATTTCCTTTAATCTTGCTCTATTTTATCAGACTACTTATATTGTCATCTAATTTTTTTGATATTTTCCATCCAAGTTTCAATAATGGTTTAATGTCTGCACTAATTAATTCTAAGTCACTCTCTCCTTTTCTTTTAGTAAGAGCTCCGAAATTAAGATAAGATTTTGAATTAAGTTTTTCTTTTAATTTTAAAAGAAAGTACTTTATCGAAACTTTTTTACCGCTGCCAACATCATAGTTCTTATAAGAATCTCTAATATTTTCTCTATGTCTTAATACAATTTCAAAGGCGCTAACAACATCATCTATATAAATGAAATCTCTTAATTGAGTACAATCAGTTAAGTCAATTAAATCCTCATCAGCTGACATTTTTTTCTTCATATCATGTACAAATTTACCCGCAGAATCAGAAGGTCCAAACATATGAAATATTCTTAAATTATAGAAACATATTTTATTTGATAAAGAAAGTTTTTTTCCATAGTCTCTCAAGAGCTTTTTCCAATTTCTATATTCTTTCAAATAGGGATATGAATCTGGTAAGTCAGAAAAAAAAGTGTCAGCATTTAAAAAAAACTTTATAGAATTTTGAGTTGCGTAATCTAGAAGTGCTTTTGGAAAATCATAGTTACACGATTTCACATAATGAGGACTTTCAATTCCATAATCTGTTGCCAGATGAACAATCGCGTCTATTTTTTTACTTTTAAGTTGAAAATTAACATTATCTAAACTTTCCACATAAATTGTTTCATCAACTAAAGTATTTTTAGTTTTTTTAGTATTACTTCTGATGACTTGCAAACTAATTAAATAATATTTTTTCTTTTTAAGATGCTTTACAAGTGCTTTTCCAAGAAACCCGGTAGAACCAGTAATTAATATCGAACTATTGTGCGAAATTTTCATATTAATAATATTCAAAAATTTTTTGATTTATGTAATTCCATAATTTATTAGGTAAATAATTTTGTAAAAATCTAATAAGATTACTATTAAATTTGTTAACAATTTTAATATTCCTTTCAGTTGCTTTTACTTCAGAAGGATACTTGAAATCTTTAAATTGATTACTTTCATCAAAGATTATTAAAAAATTATTTGTAGATTTTGTATTAGTTGCAAGATTATTTCCAAAACCCTTATTTATAATTTTGCTTTTGTAAGGAGTCAATGCAAGCCAATTATACTTCCAATGACACAAAGCCCATCTAATTGCCCAAGAGTCAATTTTTTTGTAAACATATGCTTTAAGCATTCTATCCATATCTTGGCCGAGCATATTAAAGCTTTTTTTTGAATAACTTATTTCATTTAGATATTTTTCATTAACATTCCAATTTACAGACTTCCATCTATCTTCCCATGTTGCCCATCCCCAGGAATTCGGTCTAGGATGAAAATAGACATCATCATTTGAAGTTGATTTAATAGCAAAAGAAAATCCGCTGATTGATCCAATCTTTTTGTTTTCCTTATATTTCATTAATGCCTCAATCATAAATGAGACAAAATTGTTGCTAACTATTAAATCATCTTCGATTACAATTATTTTTTTATATTTTTCAATTACTTTAGTTGCTCCATGTATTATTGAATTAGCCAACCCTTTATTTTTTGGGGTCTCTTCAATTTGTACTTTATCAAAGCTTTGAAAATCATAATTATTTACTTTTTTTAAAGTATCTTTGACTTGAAAACTATCTTCTTCAGATTTTGGACCATCAACAAAAATATATAAATGTATACTATGCCCTTTAGCACTTTTGCTAATTGCATCTAAGCATGGAATTACAAGTTTTGGTCGATTATATAAAAATAAACAAATTGGATAGCTGGTTATCATTAAATATTAGTCTGCCACTCGATTAATCTTTTTATACCATCGACATAACTTACTTTTGGCTCCCAATTCAGAACTTCTTTAGCTTTTCGAATATCAAGATATACAACCAGTTTGTCAGCTTGACGCATTGGATTTATTATCGACTTTTCTTTATTGCCAGTGAGATTCTCAAGAAGCTCTAAAAGCTCAATAACAGATAGACTATTGTCTTTACCGCCGCCAATATTCAAACATAAACCTTTCTTTAATTTTTCTTTGTTAATAGTAATTAAAGACATGGCAGTTAAAATGTCATCAATAAATAATACATCTCTTACTTGTTTACCATGACCAAATCTATTAAAGCTTATATCTCTTCTTACCTGATCAGTTATAAAAGAAATCCATCCATGATCTTCATATGAATATTGATGATTACCGTATATGCCTCCAAATCTTGTTACTACAGTATTTAAGTTGTATACCCTACCATAATCTTGAACATACATATCGGCAGCACCTTTTGAGCATCCATATGGCGATAAAAAATCAAGGCTAAAATCTTCTCCGACTCCATATTTTAAGTCAATAAAATCAAATCTTGTTTCATACTCTTTTACGGCGATATTTTTTAGTTCTCCATAAACTTGATTTGTTGATGCATAAACATATTGTGCTTCAGGATTTTTCAATCTTACTGCCTCAAGTAAATTAAAGTTCCCCAAAGCATTAATATTAAAATCGAGTCTTGGATTTTCTACAGATACTTTAAATGCAACTTGTGCTGCCATATTAAATATAAAATCAAAAGGACCATAAGTTTTAAATATGTTATCAACATCCTTATTTTTTCTAATATCACAATTATCAAATTTAACAGAATAAGACTCAATTAATTTTAGATTTTCTTTTGAACCATGGATCTTAAAATTATTATCAACACCAATAACTTCTGCATTATGCTCTTTTGCAAAATGACAACATAAATTTGCACCCACAAATCCCAACGCTCCTGTTACTAATACTTTCAATAGGATTAATACCTCATTTTATAAAATAATCTTCTTGAAACTTCTAAAGTTGCATATTTTACTGCATTTAAGAAACCAACCACTAATTGATTGAGTGAGAATTCATTACTCAAAGTATATAATTTAGTTAAGTAGATTACATTTATGCAACTAATTTTTCTATTTTGCAATAATTCTACAAACAATGCCTTGCCAAGAGATTGCCCAAATAATTTTTTGTAATAATTTTCACAAAAATACACTCTTGCTTGCATATAGCACGATTGTATAAGTCCATTATTTGATCTATTCATTTTTATGGTTTGAGAGTTTTTATGATATCTAAAAAAAGTCAATGATCTATTTATTTTATATATTTTTTTATACCGAACAGCAATTTTTAAATAAATTAATAAATCAGGTCCAGCACCATGGGATTTAAAATTTTTTAAAGTTGGGCTTGCGATCTCAATTTCAAATACCTCTAGAACATCTTTAGTTCTATATAATGCAGCACCAGGGGAAACACAGAAAGCAAATTTTTTAATTGCACAGTGAATATATCTATTTGAATCAATCTCTCCATCTATTCCATGCCAATCATTTTGAATAATTGAGTCTTTTTCATTCTCTCCCATATTGAAAGATGAAATAACAAAACCAATTTCTGAAGAAAATTTACTTAATGTTTCTGAGATAAAGTTAGGGTAAATTATGTCATCTGAAAATAAAATCTTAAGGTATTTACCATTTGCAACTTTTATTGCAGACAACCAATTTAGTACTGGACCAACATTCTTTTCCTGCTTATAAACCCTTACATTATTGTTTTTTTGTTCATAGCCTTTTGCTATCAAAAATGTTTTGTCATTTGAACAATTATCATATATGACAATTTCAATATTACTATAGGTTTGATCAAGGCATGACTGTATACAATCATCTATATAATTCTGTCTATTAAAAACAGGAATAACAATGCTAACTAAAGGTAAATTAATATCCATTGGTTATTATAATAGATTATATTATCGAAAATAATTAATTTAATTAGAAAACATCTGAATCATATGGTCACTTGAAGTAAACCAGCTATAGTCCCAATCAGACGAGAATAATTTTAAATTCCAATATATTGGTCCAAAAAATAATAAAAGAGTTAAAAATAAGGATTTGTCTTTTTTTTGTAATGTTTGGTATATGTATATGCCTGCAAATATTCTAAAAATGTCCATATAAAAATAAACTCTTGCAAGTAAAATTGGAATATCTCTTGAAAATAATAAAAAACAAATAAAAAGAAAAATGAGAGATCTTAAAAACATTAAATCTTTATTTTGAGCATTTTTTGGCATTACAAAAAATACTAAAAATAAGATTAAAAAATCAAAAATTACTGTTATTCCTAGATTAGCATTTTCCATACCTCCATAGCTAAATATTGCCGATAATCCAAGTATATTTATTAAATTTGTAAGAGCAAATCCTGAAGCTATAGCACTGATTACAAATAGAACTTTGACGAAATTATTATTTATTATGTTTTTAAATAAGAATGCAAAAAATATTAAAGGTAAAATTATTGCAGTGGCATTATGTGTAAATATTGAAATTATAATAAATATGTATGGTAAAAAAGATTTTCTGTTATTTAGCATTAATACAATAGCAATAGAAATTAAAGCTATCGATATATATTGTTTTACAACTTGGCTAGTAAGGGTAAACGATACACCTATTAATAAAGTCCATAAAATTACAAAAATTTTATCTTGATGCTTATCAAAAAAAGTCTTTTTTGCTTTAGATCCAAGAATGTCATTAATATTTAAAGCAAAAAATAACATGCTCAAATATATGAGACATATTGTAATAATATGAAAAAATTCAAAATTAATTCCTAATTTAGCAAAAATAATATTATAGAACTTAAAAAAAATTTCTGTATCTCTAACACTTGATTCTGATAACCAAGAAAATAAAACTGTTTGAAGGTCATTATCTTTAACGTAGAGATAGTACCTTTCATAATTTTTTAAGTCACCTTGAAGAGTCTTAGCACTTGCTGCAATTGCAACAAAAATAATTGAGATAAAGACTGATAGATTTGAGGAAAAATTCTTAAATATCAATAAACTTAAAAAGATTAGTATTACAGGGATGTAAATGAAGGCAGAACTAAATAGTATCGTTAGATATAAAATGACAAAGAAAATGGATAGTTTATGAATTACATTGGGGTTTTTGCGCAATGTGTAATTCATGAAATGGTCAAAAAATATATAAAATTTTTATTATCTATCTTTAATGGTTTCAATAAAATCATCAATAACTTTATGGAATCTATTAAACATTTGATCTGTAAGACCATGATGTAATGGCAACAAAACACCTCTTTCCATCACAGCATCTGCATTGGGATATCCAGATTCTTGAACAACTTTTTTAATATTTTTACACATCGGTTGTCTATTAATATTTCCTGTAAAAACAACCCTAGTTTGAATTTTTCTTTCTTCTAAATATATTTGAAATTCTTTTCTGGAAAATGGGGCCTCTTTTTTTATTAGAATAGGAAAAGCTAGCCAAGCAGTATTGCAACCATAAGTTTCTTCAGGATTTAAAAAATACTTACTATATTTTTTAAAAAAGTCACATTGTCGTTTAAAATTTGTTTGTCTTGTTTGAATGTTTGCATCAAGCTTTTTTAATTGTGCTAACCCAAAAGAAGCTCCCAGTTCATTTCCTTCTAAATTGTATCCAACAGATTCAAAAACAAACTTTGCATCATAATCAACTCCATCTAAATTAACGTTAAATCTATTTTCAATAGACTCACTTTTTTCATCAAATAAAGATGAGCTTCTGCCCCAAGATCTTAGTAATTTTGCTCTTTCCATCACAGCATCATCATTTATAGCTAATGCACCACCATTTCCAGCACAATTTATTATATGAGAACCATAAAAACTTGTTATAGACATATCTGAATATGAGCCAGAAGACTTGCCTTGAATTGTAGCACCCAAAGTATCAGCAGAATCTTCAATTACGATAAGTTTGTATTTATCTGCTATCTTTCTTATTTCTGGCCAATTGCATATGTTACCCATAAGATTAGGTGCGAGGATCGCAACAGTTTTTTCATTTATTAAATTTTCTATTTGAGTATGATCAATATTATAAGTTAACGGCTCAACGTCAGTAAAAACAGGAATTAAATTATTTTTTACTAGACATCCAATTGAAGTTGAAAAAGTTAATGATGGAGTGATTACTTCTGAACCAGATGGAAAATTAAAAGCTTCTACTCCTATATATAATGCAGAAGATCCTGAGTTTACATAAAGACAGTGTTTTTTATCGAATAGTTTAGCAATTTTATTCTCAAAACTTCTGGAATAATTACCCATCTGAGTTGATTCTGATAAACACTTAATAACTGCATCTATCTCCTCTTGACCATAAACAGTTTTAGCATATGAAATTTGTTCAATATTTTCCATAAAATACTCCTTTAATATTTATCTTGTGTATTCATTTATATCATCCAGGCATGCTCGGTGCATATCATACCCTGACAGCCAATGATTGTGCCAATTGATTATCTTTTTTAAGGAGGTTTCTATGGTCCATTTTGGCTTCCAATTCAGGTAAGATTTAGCTTTTGATATGTCAAGTTGTAATAGTTGAGCCTCATGTAATTGATTTGAGTCATCTATTTGCCATTTAGAGTTTGGAAATTGGTTACACATATAATTCGTAATCCATTCTACTGATTTAATATCTTCTTCATTTGGACCAAAATTCCATCCAGAAGAATACTCAGATGGATCTCTGTATAATTTTTCTATTAACTCTAAATAGCCTGCAAGCGGCTCTAAAACATGTTGCCATGGCCTTATTGCATGAGGATTTCTAATTACTACTTTTCTTTTATCATTAAATGCATCTAATATATCTGGAATTAATCTGTTTTGTGACCAATCTCCACCTCCAATAACATTTCCAGCCCTAACTGAAGCTACCCCAATGTTTGTATTCGAAAAAAAAGATCTTCGATACGCTGCAATTACAAGTTCTGCACAGCCTTTACTGGCACTATAAGGATCATATCCTCCCATTGGATCAGTCTCTTTGTAACTTAAATTTTGTTCTGAATTTTCATAGCATTTATCAGTTGTAATGTTTAAGATTACTTTAATGCTCTCACAAGATCTTGATGCCTCAAGGACATTAGCAGTTCCAATAACATTGGTGTTAAATGTTTCAATAGGATCCTTATAAGAATCAATAACAAGTGGCTGTGCAGCCATATGAATTAAAATATCTGGCTCAAAATCCTTGAGACTTTTTGATAAGATGCTTAAATTATTTATATTATTTAAATCTGTCTCAACAAAGCTTTCAATATTACAAATCTCAAATAAATTATTTTTATTTTTTGGGCTAAGTGAATATCCTTTTATTTTGGCTCCAAGTTGATTTAACCAAATACTAGTCCAGCCTCCTTTAAAACCAGTATGACCTGTTATAAATACTTTTTTATCTTTCCAGAACGAATTTTTATTTTTTTCAGCCATTTACCAAATTTTCCATGGCGCATTATTTGATTCCCATAAACTTTGTAAAATATTTTTGTCGCGAATTGTATCCATTGGCTGCCAAAAACCTTTATGTTCATAAGCCATTAACTCACAATCTTTTGCGAGGTTTTTTAAAGGCTCTTCTTCCCACAGGGTACTATCGGAATCAATATAATCAAAAACATTTTTATTTAATACAAAGAAGCCACCATTAATCATTGCACCGTCACCCTTTGGTTTTTCCTGAAAGTTTTTAATTAGTCCATTTTCAATATCAAGAGCACCGAATCTTCCAGGAGCATATGTTGCTGTCATAGTTGCGTTTTTTTTATGTTGATGGTGAAAATTTATAGATTGTTTAATATTTATGTTGCCAACACCATCGCCGTAAGTAAAACAGAAAGTCTCATCATTTTTTAAGAAATCTTTTACTCTTTTTAACCTTCCACCTGTCATTGTTTCTTCACCAGTATCTATAAGAGTTACTTTCCAATTTTCTGCTCGCTTATCATGAACTTCCATTTTGTTATCAGTCATATCAAAAGTTACATCTGACATATGTAAAAAATAATTAGCGAAATATTCTTTTATTAAATAACCTTTATAACCACAACATATTATGAAATCTCTTATGCCATTAGCCTCATAAATTTTCATTACATGCCAAAGTATAGGTTTTCCTCCTATCAAAACCATTGGTTTTGGTTTGGAATCTGTTTCTTCAGAAATTCTTGTTCCCAATCCACCTGCTAAAATAACTGCTTTCATAATAAACTTAATTTAATCATTAAAATTTGTATCCTTATATCCATGACTTGTTAACAAAGCCTTCTTTTTTGCTTGCTTAAGATCATGTTGAATCATTTCGGAACACATATCTTTTGCACTTATTTCTGGTATCCATTTTAAATCTCTAGCCGCTTTTGAAGGATCGCCTATTAAATTATCAACTTCAGTTGGTCTAAAGTATGCAGGATCTATTTTGACAATAACATCTCCAACATTTAGAGATGGCGCATTACTTCCTGAAATTTTTTCAACTATTCCTATTTCTTTAATACCTTGACCTTCAAATTTTATTTTTATACCCAATTCTTCTCCAGACCATTGTATAAATTCTCTTACAGAAAATTGACTTCCTGTAGCAATGACGTAATCTTCTGGTTTATCTTGCTGTAACATTAACCATTGCATTCTTACGTAATCTTTTGCGTGCCCCCAGTCTCTAAGAGCATTTATATTTCCCATATACAAACAACTTTCAATTCCTTGGGCTATGTTTGCTAAACCTCTTGTAATTTTTCTTGTAACAAAAGTTTCACCTCTCCTTGGGCTTTCATGGTTAAATAAAATACCATTACATGCATAGATTCCATATGCTTCACGGTAATTTTTAATGATCCAATATGCATAAAGTTTTGCAACAGCATATGGGCTTCTTGGATAAAAAGGAGTTGTTTCTTTCTGAGGTGACTCTTGAACCAGTCCGTATAACTCAGAAGTAGAAGCCTGATAAAGCTTTGTATGATTGACTAAGTCTAAAATTCTTATGGCTTCAAGAATTCTTAGCACTCCTAAAGCATCGATATCAGCTGTATATTCTGGACTTTCAAAGCTAACTGCTACGTGGCTTTGTGCTGCAAGATTATATATTTCACTTGGCTTAGTTTCTTGAATGATTCTAATTATGTTACTTGTATCAGATAAGTCGCCATAATGAAGCTTAAATCTCACATTTTTTCTGTGGAGGTCTTCATACAAATGATCAATTCTTTGAGTATTAAACGAACTTGATCTTCTTTTTATTCCGTGAACTAAATATCCTTTTTCAAGTAAAAATTCGGCTAAATATGAACCATCTTGACCAGTAATTCCGGTAATTAATGCTACTTTTTTATCTTTTTTTTTCATATGATAATTTACATTCTTAAATTTTTTTTATGCTCTAAGAAGTCATTATAAGCAATAATTAAACCATCTTTTAAATTTATTTTTGGACGCCATCCTAATGAGGATATTTTTGAAGAATCAAGTAATTTTTTTGGAGTTCCATCATTCTTTGTGGTGTCAAATATTATATTTCCTTCAAAACCAACTACTTTTGAAATCTCTATTGCCAGTTCTTTGATTGTAATATCGGAACCAAACCCAACATTTAGATGACTTACATCCGACGTGAGTGATCTATATTTAGATTTGCTAAGGCTCATTATTAATAATGCAGCTGAAGCAAGATCATCTACAAACAAAAATTCTCTTTTAGCATAACCAGTTCCCCATACTTTAATCTCAGCGGAGTTTGAAATCTTAGATTCATGAAACCTTCTAATTAAAGCAGGAACAACATGGCTATCTAAAGAATGATAATTGTCTTTAATTCCATAAAGATTTGTAGGCATTACCGTTCTAAAATCTGTGTCAAACTGCCTATTAAAGCTTTCGCATAATTTTATTCCTGCAATTTTTGCAATAGCATAAGGCTCATTTGTAGGTTCAAGCAAGCCAGTCAATAATGATTCTTCACTCATTGGTTGTGAACAATATTTTGGATAAATGCAGCTAGAACCAAAGAAAAGCAATTTTTTTACTCCAGCATTATAGGATTCGTTTATAACGTTTGACTGAATCATAAGATTTTCATATATAAAATCAGCAGGATATTGATTATTAGCATTGATTCCACCAACTTTAGCAGCAGCTAAATAAACTTCATGAATAATGTTTTTAGAAAAAAAATTACGTACTTGAGATTGATTTGAAAGATCTAGATCTTTATGATTTTTATCAATTATTTCTATATGTTTCTCTTTTAACAACGCTCTTTTTATAGCTGAACCAACCATTCCATTTCCACCAGCAATAAATATTTTCTTAAGAGGTTTCATTTAAATGATGCAAGATTTCCAATTATTGTTATAAATAACACTTAATTATATTTATTAGGATTTTCTTTTTTGTATATAAAAATAGCAATGCTATATAGAGAAGACAAAATAATACCAGCCAAAAATGCCATGATACAAATTGCTTTTCTATTTGGTCCTGACTTTAATTCAGGCAGAAAAGGCTTATCAATTATTTTTAAAAGATACTCTTCGCTAATTTGTGCCATCATTTGCTTTTGTAATTGTGATTCAATTAATTTAGAAATAGAGAAATCAATTGATGCTATTGAGGTTCTGGAAGCCTCTGAATACAAATATTTTAATGCATTGTTTGAAGAATTCATATCATCCAATCTTGATATATTATTTAATTCATTAATTATTTGTCTAAGAAAGCTTTCCGTAAAAGTTGGTGAAATGTGTTCTACGGAAAGCTTTATATATCCTGATTCTTTTTCGATTTCTGCGGAAAAAACTTGTTTTGAGTATTGTTCATATAATTCAAGATCTGAAGGAATAGTCTTAAATGGATAGTTTGGCTTTCTGACCCATTTTTTACTTTGAGAATTGTATGAATTTTCATCATATATTATTTTTTTGCTTATTGGATCATATGCTTTTGCTGCTATTAAAGCAGGTGCGATGCTTTCATCTATTTTACGCAAATGAGCAAGGAAAGATCTAGATTTCAAGATTGCAATTGCCATATTTGATTTACTATCAGAACTTGCAGATGGCAATGAGATTCCCGCAATACTAGCAACCCCACTATATTGAGATAAAAGAGATGAATTTGAAGATGAATCTTCTGAAGCTACTTTTAATAAAGCATTTGATTTATAAGTGTTAGGTAAACTTAATGAATAAACTACTGCGCATAATGAAAAAATTAATGTTACAGAAATTATAATTATCTTTTTATCAAATAATGCCTGAACTATTGATTGAATATCGTATGATAACTCTTGATGTTGCTGCAATTTATCTTCTCTTAAATTTGACATATTTTATTATAACACTGGTACCCGGAGCCGGACTTGAACCGGCACGCTATTTCTAGCGAGGGATTTTAAGTCCCTTGTGTCTACCAATTCCACCACCCGGGCATATGCAAACATTAAAATTATACTTCTTTTTTAATGGAGGCTGAAGCCGGAATCGAACCGGCGTAAACGGCTTTGCAGGCCGCTGCATAACCACTCTGCCATCCAGCCCTATTAAGTGAGGTATTGTATATGTGTTGATAGTAAAAGTGAAAACTTAATTTTTTAAACTTGAGATTGTATATATATAGCCAGTATATAAAGTAATTATTAATGAGATTATCAAAAAAATATCGCCAATAATTACCAATAACATAATATTTGATGCTAATGCAAAAAGATAAATAAAAATTGTTACTAATTGAATCGTGGTTTTAGTTTTGGCGAGGAAAGTTACTTTAGTATTTTCGCTTTTATCATTTCTTGCATTTAAATCTCTAAGTGCACTTATCCAAACTTCTCTGCTGATAATAAATGCTGCTGCAAAACCTATCAAATAACTTGATAAATTTACAGCTAGTCCAAATAAGATAAAAATAACTAATATTTTATCTCCAATTGGATCTAATATTTCTCCAAGTTGAGAGGTAGCTTTATATTTTCTTGCCAAATGACCATCCAGATAATCAGTTAAGCTTGCAATACAAAATAAAATTAAAGACCAGAAATAACTGTTTGGTGACATTAGTAGCAAAAAAATTATAATTGCTAAAAATATTCTTGATAACGACAATAAATTAATGAAAAACGTCATATTTATAATTCTTCTTTTAAAGTTTGAATTATTTTCGCATTTATGCCCTTCACAGTCATTAAATCTTTTTCATTTGCTAGTTTTATATTTTTTATACTTTTAAATTTAGATAACAGTCTTACCTTAAGAATATTTCCTATGCCGTAAATATTATCTAATTTAGATTTCTTTATGGTGCCTCTTCTCTTCTTTCTTTGAGCTAAAATTGCGAATCTATGTGATTCATCTCTAATCTCTTGTAATAATAAATATGCTTTTGAATATTTATCAAATTCTATTACGCCATCGTTAGTTAATATTGTCTCAGTAGCTCGAATTCTATGAGAGCCTTTGACGATTGAAATAACCATAATATCTTTATATTCGGATTTTTTTATAACACCTTCAACGAAATTAAGTTGATTTTTACCTCCATCTATAAGTATCACATTTGGTTTTGTTTTTGGATTTTTATAGTATTTTATTCTTCTCTGAATTACATGTTCTAGTGATCCAACATCATTTCCTGATAATTCTTTTGGTATATTAAAAAGTCTATATTCTTTTTTGTTAGCTCCTATATTTGAAAAAACAACACATGATGCTACGGCATTGTCACCAGAAATATGGCTGATGTCATATGCTTCTATTTTACAAATATTGTCTTGATGATTAAGATGATTTGCTAAATCTTTCATTGCAAAACTATATTTATCTTCTTTACTTAAGTGATTTTCAATGATCTGTTTTGCATTTAATTTACATAAGTTGAAAATAGGTCTTATGGTTTTGCTTGGATTTTGAATAATTTTTGTACTTTTACTAAATTTCTTTTGAATTGCCTTCATTATCAACATTTTGCTATTGAGAGGATAGGTACATAAAATCTTCTTAGGTATGTCGATCTGCGTATCATAAAAATTTAAGATCGCCGTCTGATATATATCTTCGAGCGATTCATAGTATATTTGTTTAAGGAGATGCGTTTTTGTTCCCCTTATTTTTCCTCTTCTTACAACAACAATTGATAGTCCTATATAGTTATTTTCTTCATGAATTGAAAAAATATCTACATCTCCTGATAAAGTAACCACTGATTGTTCTTCTCTTAAAAGCTTTAATCTTTTTAATCTATCTCTTAGATCTGCAGCTTTCTCATATTCTAAATTATTTGACGCATTGTCTATTTCTTTATGTAACCTCTTCATAATCTGAGAATCTGAAGAAGACAGGTATGACTTTGAGGACTCAACATCTTGAAAATAATCAGTTTCTGAAATTTTTTTAACACATGGAGCAGAACATCTTTTCATTTGAAACTCAATACATGGTCGTGATCTGTTTGCAAATGTGGAATCGTTACAATTTCTCAATCCGAATATTTTTTGTATTTCTTTTATTGATTTTTTTACAGATCCTGAACTAACAAATGGTCCAAAATAATTTGAATTAATTGATTTTCTCGTTCTTTTTGAATATATGCCTGGAAACTTATGATCCAAAGAAAAATATATGTATGGATATGTTTTATCGTCTCTTAGAAGGATATTGAATTTTGGCTTATTTTCTTTTATGAGTGTTTGCTCAAGAAGAAGAGCCTCTACTTCATTTTTTGTTGTAAATGTTTCAATATTATCTGTCGAAAGTCTTATTTGATTGGTTTTTCTATCTTTAAATGAACTACCAAAATAACTTGAAACTCTTTTTTTAAGATTTTTAGCTTTACCAATATAAATAATTTCTTTGTTACTAAAAAATTTATATACTCCAGGGGTAGATGGTATATTTTTAAGATCACCCACCATGATATTTTTTATGCTTTTTGGTAAAAATTTTTCCAGCGGTCACTCCAAATTGATCATAAGGATTAATTTGAAGCATGTTCGCTGATATAAATGTTCTATGCTCCCAAGAAGCAATTAAATATCCAATACATTCAGGAGACAAATTTTTTAAAGTAAATAAATTAGATGGTATGTTCGAATTAACATGATTATCTGAGTTAAAATTTTTATTTTCATTTTTAACTAAAAGATTAGATTGTGCATTAAATTGAGCATTTAAGAGCCCATTTTTTTTATTGTTATCTTCTATATAAATTATATCTGCACACAATTCAGCAGTTCCTTGATGGAGTAGCTGAAAATAAGAATGTTGTGCAATTGGCCCAAAACCACCAAAAATAACTTGTCCTGTATTTTTTAAGGGTGATAGATAATTAGCTGGCTTACCTAATGATTCCATCTCAAGTTGTTGAACATAATCAGAAAAAAATCGCATTTTCCAGTTATAAATTAATACTACTCTTGTTTTCTTATTTAAAAAATTGCTATACCAAATATCGCTGAATGATAATAACTTAATAAACTCATTATATTTTTGATTGTTTAATAAATGATTATCTGCAAGCATGCCGCCAGTTAAAAAATCCTTAAAGTTTTCACCTAGCTCTAGTATGGCAGGTAGTGATATTGGAGACCAAATTGAATATCTTCCACCTATTTCTTTAGGAAAATATATAATATTTTGCTCTTTAAAACCATATTCAATAGCTTTATCTGTTTGAGAGGTTACAGCAATAAAATGATCATCGAAATTATATTTAGGTTTAAGCCATTCCTCAGATAGCTTCAATGTTTGCAACGTTTCATCAGTGGTAAATGACTTTGACGAAATTATAAAGAAGGTTTCATTTTTATCTAATAATTCAATAGTTTCAAAAAATTCATCCACATCTGGTCCAGTTAAAAATATATGTTTAAAGTTTCTTTTGTTTACATTGGTAAGAGTTTCAATCAATAACTTTGGTCCTTCAAAAGAGCCTCCAATACCAATAGTCACAATATTTTTAATACCTTTCTTCAAAAGAGTCTTTTTTAAATTAATACATTTGTTTATGTTTTTTTGAAATATGTCTATTGCTTCGTTAGATACATTATTGTTTATCTTGGTATCAAAGTTATCTCTGTAAATATGATGAAGCGCAGCTCGATTTTCTGATTTATTTACTATTTCGCCATCAAACAAGCTTTTTATAGATTTTGTAATATTTAACGATTCGTAGTATGAATCAAAAAGTGAATAAAGGTTTTTATTAAAGCCAATAAGTTGAGATTCATAGTTTATTTGAGGATTTGTAAAAGCAAAATTATAGACTTCATTTTTAATATTATTTGTCTCATTTTGAATTTTGCTTAAAATTTTCATGAGTACTTAAATTAAATTATAAATTTCATTTAAAGCTCTATTAATATCATTTGCAGCGGTTATTGGTCTTCCGATTACAAGATAGTTAGAGCCCTTATTTATTGCCTCTTTTGGAGTCATTACTCTTATTTGATCATCAATATTCTTGCTTAATCTTATTCCTGGGGTAATTGATTTTAATGATTTTCTTTTAGTCACTATCTCTAATTCATGAGGTGAGCATACAACACCATCTATATCTGCTTCTTGGGCTAAATCTAACATCACATCAACTTGATCTTTTGTATTTCTCTTAAAAATAATGTTAGTATCCTTATTTGATAAACTTGTTAACGCAGTTACACCAAATATTTCAATTTTCTTGTCTTTTGCGGCTAAAACTGCAGCTTTCATCATTTCTAAACCCCCAGAAATATGAATAGTTAGCATTTTTATTGGGAGAAATTTTAAACCTTCTATGGATTTTTTAACTGTATTTGGAATATCATGCAGTTTTAAATCTAAAAAAATATCGAAACCCTTACTAGCTGCATAAAATATTGCATCTTGTCCAATAGAATTAAATGCAACACTCCCAACTTTTATCATACAAAGCTTTGGATCTAAGCAATCAACAATTCTCTTAAAAGAGTCAAAATTTGTTTCATCAACTGCTGTTATAATAGTCTGAGACATAAGTTATTAAATATTAAACTAAAAGTTACTTTTCAATCAATAATTTTGATGGCTTAAAATGAATAGTAGATGTTTCACCCAAAAATAATATTTTTTTTGTTTTTGGGTTTATATATTTTCTAGGTCTAATGTATTTTTTTGAAAAAGTTCCAAACCCTCGAATCTCGACTTTGTTATCAAGAGCAATTGCTTCAAAAATTTCATCAAAAATTAATGCTGTTGACGTCTTAATATCATTTATAGATAAATTAGGATGTCGTTTTAATAATGCTTTTTCTATATCTGAGCGAGTAAAAGTACTTTTAGAGTTTTTATTCACTAAGTTTTAATGAAATTCTTTCTCTTTCAGCATCAATTGCAAAAACTATACATCCAAGATCATCACCTTTCTTATATTCACTTAAGGCTTCTTTGGGGTCATCGCTTTCAGATATATCTGAAAGATGAACAAGGCCATCAATTTCTCCTTCTAGACCGATAAAAATACCAAAATCAGTAATTGACTTGATAGTGCCACTAACTTTGTCACCAATTGTGTATTTATTTGCAAATTCATTCCAAGGATTTGATTTTGTTTGCTTTAATCCTAATGAGATTCTTCTTTTATCGTGATCAATTTCTAAAATCATAACTTTTATACACTGTTCCATTTCCACAATCTTTGAGGGATGAATGTTTTTACTAGTCCAATCTAACTCTGAAAGATGGATTAAGCCTTCAATACCTTCTTCTAATTGAGCAAAACATCCGTAATCAGTGATATTCGAAACTACTGCCTCATAGATGCCACCAATAGAATACGAGCTTTCTACATTTTCCCATGGGTCGTTTTGAATTTGTTTTAACCCAAGTGAGACTCTTAGTTTTTCTTTATCAAAACTTAACACCTTTACATCTATTTCATCGCCAAGGTTCAAAAATTCTGATGGGTTAGTAACTCTTGACCAAGAAATGTCTGTTATATGAAGTAAGCC
>MDTB01070162.1_pt1 | contig 18423 bp, 15 predicted proteins | sample 811161 | NCBI WGS metagenome assembly MDTB01 (sample SAMN05326650, study PRJNA326480) | marine metagenome | isolation source: seawater | place: Mediterranean Sea | collected 2009
CGTCTCTTATTTAATCATGGTAGTTCTGAACTAAGGTATCTGCCTCTTGTCCGAAATACATCTCTTGTAACAGCTTACAGGAGAAGAATGATTGAAAATAAATCAAAAATAATTTATGAATGGGTTGAGAAATTCAATTCGATCAAAACCACATCTAATAAAACTTATGGTGATTTATTACGTATGGGATCTAATTTTAATTTCCCATCCAATTTTAATAATTTAAGCCTAAATGTACAAAACGAAGTCATCTATAGGGTAAAGTATGAGGGATACTTAAAAAGGGAGCTTCTTAGTATTGAGAAGATGAAAGATATTGAAAAAATGGCTATTCCCAGTGATTTTAATTTTGATGGAATCCCAGGTTTACGCACTGAATCCATAGAGAAACTCCGAGAGGTAAGTCCTAGCACAATTGGACAAGCATCTCGTATCCCAGGTGTAAATCCATCTGACCTCAATGTACTCACAGTAATGATTAAGAAACGCAAACGATGATACAAATTGATGACTCGTATCAAATGATACAAAATAAAAAGCTAGAAAGGTCAGAAAGGGTAGGGGAGTGGTGTAAATCCAAGCTCAACCCAGTAAAAAACCAATTCAAACAAAATTTTGTTAATTTAGAAATTGGTTGTGGACATGGTCATTGGCTATCCTCATTTGCGTTAGATTGCGATTCAGAAGTTTTCATTGGTATAGATTTAATTACAAAAAGAGTCGAAAAAGCTAAATCTAAGTGTGATAAGCGCTTTCAACAAAACATTCTTTTTCTTAAAGCAGAAGCCTCCGAGTTCCTTGAATCTTCAAATCTCTCTATTTCAAAAACATTTATAATGTATCCTGACCCTTGGCCTAAATCTAAACATCACAAGAGGCGACTTATTCAAGGTGCTTTTCTAGATTTGCTTGCCTCCAAGACTATCCATAATGGCTTACTTTACTTTATGACAGACCACGAACCCTATTTCAAATGGTCACTTCTTAAAATAGAGCAATCTTCTAACTGGAATATAGTTGACCTTGCGTGGCCCCACAACGCTTTCAGCTATTTTAGCGATCTTTTACCCGAAAGAATGTTTTTTTGTGCTAAAGTAACATAAGTTAATCTTATCCTGTACCGCTTATTTACCTTATTACTGTATATTCTAGGTTAGTTCATTGTTTATTTGATGTCTTGTAGATTGACCAACTTGAAGAATTTCTTATGAGTGTAGCTAATGTTTCATAAGACCTTCCTCTTAATCTTTACATTTTTCCCATTTCTGCTTCGAGCGGCTGAGGGTGGTGTTAGCTTAACCGCTGAAAAAGCGTTTATGATTGGAGATTTTCCTATAACAAACTCCATGATTACGAGTTGGGTTATTTCCATGTTTTTAATTTTAGCAATAAGGATTGTCGTCGGTAAAGCCACTTTAGCTCCAAATAAAGGTCAACTTTTCATAGAATCTATTGTTGGAGGTTTACGTGATATTGTAGAACCAATCGTTGGAAAAAAATTGTTTTTTCCATCCTTTTGGCTTCTTAGTGGGCTCTTCATTTTCATTCTTACTCAAAATTGGAGCGGTCTTTTACCCGGTGTCGGTACCATTGGTTATTATGACGAACATGGTAACTATTCGCACTTGATAAGACCTGGAAACGCTGATTTGAACATGACGCTTGCACTTGCAGCTGTAGCTAATATCAGCTGGCTTTATTTCATATTTAAATACGAAGGACTTAAAAGTATTTTAATCCATATATTTGGCAACAAAGCAGATAAGAAAGAAGTTGGCATCTATTTTTTTATTGGTCTCATCCCGATTTTTATTGGTGTGGGGCTCATTGAAATTATCTCAATTTTATTTCGTCCCGTGTCCTTAAGCTTTCGTTTGTTTGGAAATGTTTTTGGAGGAGAAAATCTTCTACATAAAATGTTTACTCTAGCACCGGGATTTGAATGGATTCTCCCTGTACCATTTTATTTTCTAGAAGTTTTGATTGGAATGGTACAAGCACTAGTATTTATGCTTCTAATAGCTGTTTTCATCGGGTTGATGTGCAACCATGGAGAAGAACATCACTAATATTTCGGATCGTGACTATGCACTGACAGTAGGCGATCATCATCAAATCAATAAATAACCACTATACATATCATGATCGAAGTACTCGCACAAGCTACAGAACAAGTTTCACAAGCAGCCGCTCAACCTGAAGGAATTTCAGGTAGCATTCAAGGAGGGCTAGGATGTTTAGGTGCCGCCATTGGGGTGGGTATCGTTGGGATGAAAGGAGCCGAAGCTGTGGGACGCAATCCCGATGCTTCAGGTGCAATTTTGGTTCAATCAATTATTGGAATGGCACTAGCCGAAGCCGTCGCTTTTTACTCGCTTTTTCTTTAATCAACATTCTTTAACTTCAAATTTCCATGATCGCACTTGCAAGCGTTACTGATACTGCCGAAAAGATTGTAAACCAATTCGGTATTGACGCAAACATGCTGATTGCTCAGTGCGTTAACTTCTTGTTGGTCGCATTAGCCATTTGGTTTCTCGCATTCAAAAAAATTCTTTCCACCATAAAGGAAAGAGAAAAGCAGATTGCCGATTCCCTTAAAAACGCAGATAGAATAAAACTGGAATTGGAGGAGACAGAGAAAAAGCAAAAGGAGACACTTTCGGAAGCTTCCATAGAAGCGAAAAAAACCGTTTCTGTTGCTCAAGAGCAGGCTAAATCTCTCCTTGAGGCACAAAAAGAAGAAGCACGAAAAGAAGCTGAAGCTATCGTTACAAAAGCCAAATCTGCATTAGAATTAGAAAGGCAAAATATACTCAATGATGCCCGTGCTGAAATCGCATCTTTAGTTATTCTTGCTACTACAAAAGTTTTAGACCGCGATTTAACCGAAGAAGAAAGAATTCGTTTCACCGAGAAAGCTGAAAATTATGCCCGCCAAAACTAGAGTGTCCAAAATTGCTCAGCTTTTATTAGATCAGTCTCTCGATTCAAGTGGTAAGGTCGATCAACAAAAAGTAGTTCAAACTCTTTCTTCCCTTAGAGAAGATCCACCTCTACAGCACATTGAGATTTTGAAAGCCTTTCTTCAACTTGTTGACAGGCGAATTGCATGCTACAAAGGCGTTTTGGAATTCAACGGCGGAGATGGGCAAAAATTAGCCAAAAACCTATGTACTATTGAATCTGATCATAATTCTAATTCTGAATTGGACACATCTGAGAACAAATCTTTAATTGCCGGTTTGAGGCTAAGAATCGGAGATGATGTCTACGAAGATTCAATTGCAAACCGTCTAAATAATCTTCGTAAAGCTCTTATTTGAAAATCTAAAATTTATATGAATTCAATCACAGATTTAATCCGAAAGGAAATAGAAACTCTTTCCATCGACGCAAGTCGTGCAAATGTTGGTAAAGTCACCATGCTTGCAGACGGGGTAGCCCGAGTCGAGGGTCTTTCCAAAGTCATGTATAATGAGATGGTCGAATTTCCTAACGATGTTCTAGGTATTGCGCTAAACCTTGAAGAAGATTCAGTAGGTTGCGTTTTACTTGGTAATACAAGTTCTCTTAAGGAAGGTGACGATGCCAAGACCACTGGTAAGCTCCTTTCGGTACCGGTTGGCATGGGTCTTCTTGGTAGAGTTGTGGATGCCGTAGGGCGCCCTATAGATGGTAAAGGACCTATTGAATCTGAGGTGGAGTATTCCGTTGAAAGAATTGCACCTGGCATTATCCCAAGAAAGTCGGTCGATCAACCACTCCAAACGGGTATCATGGCTGTCGATTCTATGATTCCTATTGGTCGAGGCCAACGCGAATTGATTATTGGAGACCGTTCGACCGGGAAAACCACCATTGCCATCGATACAATCATTAATCAGGCTAAAATAAACAAGCAAGGAGAAGAATCTGGGAAAAAAGACTTTCGTCCAGTTTATTGTATATATGTAGCAGTAGGTCAGAAAAATTCTAATGTAGCACGAACTATCAAGGTACTTGAAGAAACTGGGGCTATGGAATATGTTACCATCGTTTCAGCTCCTGCAGCAGATAATCCTGCTAATCAATACCTAGCTCCATATTCTGGTTGTGCCATGGGTGAGTGGTTTATGGAAAATGGTCGTGATGCTCTTATAGTTTATGATGATTTATCCAAGCATGCAGTAGCCTACAGACAAATATCACTTATTTTAAAACGTCCCTCAGGTAGAGAAGCCTATCCAGGAGATGTCTTCTACCTTCATTCTCGTTTATTAGAAAGATCCGCCCGTTTGAATGAAAATAATGGGAATGGATCCTTGACCGCATTGCCCATTATCGAAACCCAAATGGGAGATGTTTCCGGTTACATCCCTACTAATGTTATATCTATAACTGATGGACAAATCTTTCTTGAAACAGATCTTTTTAACAAAGGTATACGCCCAGCTGTTTCAGTTGGTTTATCTGTTTCTCGTGTCGGTTCTGCTGCACAGATTAAAGCCTACAAAAAAGTTGCTGGTAAAGTTAAGCTTGAATTAGCACAGTTTCGTGAGCTCGCCGCTTTTTCCCAATTCGAATCTGATTTAGATGCTGCCACAAAAGCACGACTCGATCGTGGGGCAAGAATTGTTGAAATGTTCAAACAAACCGCGTTCAATCCTATTGCTGTTGAAATTCAGACTGCAATTATGTGGGGTATGCAAAATGACTTCTTTGATTCAATTGATGCAGATCAAATTTCAGATGCAGTTTCTAACTTAAAGGAATTTCTTCAAGTTCAGGGAAAAGATGTTTGTGATGCAATTTATCAAAGCGGAAAACTTGAGGAAGAAACTGAAGAAAACCTTAAGAGCACATTCGAGGATTGGAAAAGAACATACGCATAACTTCACATCCCTTTTGATATATGCCTAATACACGCGACATTCGAAATCGGATCAAAGGCGTAAAGAGTACTCGACAGATTACTCGTGCAATGCAAATGGTTGCCACATCCAAAATGAAAAAGGCACAAGATGTCGCCAAAACTGGACGACCATATGCTCTTATTCTAGCTGACATTATTGTATCAATTGCAGATGAGTTCCAAGAAATAACGCAATCCTATTTTGTTCAAAAGCCTGTAAAGCATCGTGGAATTCTTGTCATTGGTACTGACAAAGGATTATGTGGTGCCCTTAACGGTAATCTTTTCCGTATGCTCAATGATGTTGAGAATTCTGCTAAATTCATAGCAGTGGGAAAAAGAGCCACTCAGTTTCTAAGCCGCACCAAAAGGGATTTACTTGCAGACTTTTCTCTCCCCGACAAGCCAACTTTTGCTGATGTTCGTAAAATCGTAGACTTTTTACTAAGGAGCTATGATGAAGGCAGTATCGATACAATTGAGATTCTTTACACTAGTTTCATCAATACTCTTAGGCAAGAACCTGAATTAATCAGGCTTCTGCCATTAAATGACCTAGACTCAATGACCCAAAAGCTTCATGAAAGATTTGGGGAACCGGATCATGTTGCTCCCAAAGATAACCGTGAAATTTTATTTGAGGATAAAGATGCAGTCCTCTCTGAATTGGCTGCTCTCTACTTAAAGCAAGAAATCTTCCAACTCATTTTAGAGTCACAAGCTTCTGAGCATAGTGCACGGATGGTCGCAATGAAAACTGCCACTGATAATGCCGGTAACTTAATTGACGATTTGACCTTGCAGTTTAACCGTGCCCGGCAAGCTGCCATTACTCAAGAGATACTAGAAATATCAGCAGCGAGTTTCTCAAACTAATCACTTTCCCAAAAAATAAATTTAAGATGGATAATTCAAACTCAAATCAAGGAAAAATCGTTCAAGTCATTGGTGCTGTTGTAGATGCAGAGTTCCCCCCGGGTTCTACACCAGAAATATACGATGCCCTTGAAGTAACCTACAAGTTGTCTAATTCCGATAGTGATTCTAGATTAGTCCTCGAAACCCAACAACACTTAGGAGATAATCGCGTTCGAGCAGTTGCTATGTCATCAACTGAAGGCATAGTTCGCGGAATGGAAGTTAGAAACACAGGTGCGCCCATCTCCGTTCCTGTGGGGGAGAAAGTGCTAGGTCGCATATTTAATGTTATAGGCGAAACGGTAGATAATCTGGGTCCTTGTGGACACGAGGAAACTCGGCCTATTCATAGGCAAGCCCCCACATTACTAGACCAAGATACCGAAGCTAACATTCTTGAGACAGGGATAAAAGTCATTGATTTAATTTGTCCCTTTATCAAAGGTGGTAAAGTTGGTGCTTTTGGAGGAGCGGGGGTAGGAAAGACCGTCGTAATCATGGAGCTCATCAACAATATCGCAAAAGCTCATGGCGGATACTCTGTGTTTGCCGGGGTAGGAGAGCGGTCTAGAGAAGGAAATGACCTTTATCAAGAAATGTCTGAAGCAGGAGTCATTAATCAGGATGACATATCTAAATCAAAGGTAGCACTTGTTTATGGTCAAATGAATGAACCTCCAGGAGCACGTATGCGTGTTGCTTTGTCCGGTCTATCCATGGCTGAATATTTTCGGGACGAAATGGGCCAGGATGTCTTATTGTTCGTTGACAATATTTTCCGATTCTCTCAAGCAGGTTCTGAAGTATCAGCTCTCTTAGGTCGATCTCCTTCCGCAGTTGGATATCAGCCCACACTATCTGAAGAAATGGGTATTCTTCAGGAAAGAATTACTTCAACCAAAAAAGGTTCGATTACATCATTCCAAGCAGTTTATGTCCCCGCAGATGATTTGACTGACCCAGCACCTGCGAATACCTTTGCACACCTAGACTCAACTATCGTTTTAGAGCGTTCTATTGCAGAACTTGGAATTTATCCCGCAGTTGACCCACTATTTTCGGTCTCCAATGCATTAGCCCCTGAAATTGTGGGTGAAGAGCACTTTCAAGTTGCCCGTAGAGTGCAAGAGGTTCTCCAATCGTATAAAGACTTACAGGATATCATTGCGATTTTAGGTATTGATGAATTGTCTCCCGATCAAAAACAAACCGTTTTTCGTGCTCGTAAGATTCAAAAATTCCTCTCTCAACCCTTTCATGTTGCAGAAGTTTTTACCGGCGTTGCAGGCCAATATGTTCCTGTTAAAGATACTATTCGAGGTTTTAAAATGATCCTTGATGGCGAGCTTGACAATGTTGCCGAGAATGATTTCTACATGCAAGGCGGTATCGATGCAGTAATCGGGGAAGATAATACCTCGTCCTAGGATGGCTCAATCGATCATCAAACTTGAAATCGTAACACCAAGTGGTGTTGTGTATTCTGAAGATGTTGAACATGCAGTTATTCCAACAGCAAATGGAAAGGTCGACATCCTACAGCATCATGCTCCGTTGATTGATAGGCTTGTTCCTTCTGATGTTAAGGTTGTTGTAAATGGCAATACTCATTATCTAGCCGTTAGTTCGGGTTTTGTTGAAGTATATTCTGAAAAAATTTCCATCATTACAGATCAGGCAATTCTCGTTGCAGAGGATGATCATCAGGAAATTGAAGCTGCTATTAAGCGGGCAGAAGAAGCTATTGCCGAGGGTCGTAAAAGTAACTTTGACGAAGCACAATTGCAGTTACTTGAGGCAGCTGCAAAATTTGAACAAGCTCGTAAACTTGCTAAATCTAAATCTGGCTAAATTCCAAACTTAGATTTAAGGATATTTTAACGGTCAATTAAAATTAATTGCACATTTGATAGTCTCAACATTTTTTGATGAAATTATAGATCAGTCCATGATCATTCATAGAAAAAAATAAACCTGCAGTTGTAACTTTATTTTGTAGAGATTACAAAATATAATGGAATTCTCGTGATATTTGCACAAAACAAATGTTATTTATAAACATGTCTGACGGACAAATCTTTGAGTAAGATTGGTGAATGTAAATGAGCCTGAAATCTATGACTCGTATTTAAGTAAGGTTTTAAAATCGAGCAAATTCTTACATCTTAAAATTTAAACTTCAACAATTCGTAATAACTTATGTTAGAGTGCGTAGAACCTTTAGAAAAGATACTAGTTTACAGAGTTAATAATGGTGAGTCCCGTAGTCGCAAATGTGAATATGACTGCGACCATGAAGCTGATGATTTTTTTACATTGAGTATCGTTTAACATACCAAAGACAACGATAATACTTTCAAAAAAGATCACTAGCAGGAAAAAAAATTATTTTTCCAAACGCCAAAAAGGTATTTTAGCCCGAATTATCTAGAAGTTATATTCGAATAATTAAACCATGTGGAACACAAAAGCATTTTTGGTGTTGCAAGAAAAAAGGCTGTAGATCAGTATTTATCAACAAACGGGCCCGTAGCTCAGCGGTTAGAGCAGGGGACTCATAATCCCTTGGTCCTCGGTTCAAATCCGAGCGGGCCCACCATATTTGGATAGTTTTTATCCATTTTATTTATTTTGGTAGTATCGGCACGACTTGTTCTCTAGGACTTTTTGAATCACACATCTCTATAATGAAAACTGTATTTCCTGAAGATAAAGCTAAACAACTTGGTATCGGAGAAGGGTATGATTTAGGTACATCTCAATATCAAGAATTAGTCAATTATACCAACCTCAAGCTAGCTACACTTGGTCTACCCACTGTTGGTGATCAATCGGATAATCCCACCCTTAGGCTGAGTGGATCCTTAGTTAAAGAATACCGAGAAAAGGTAAGGCTTTTAAGAGGTTACCTTTGCCCTGCTGACAGAAGAATTCAGGATTTCCTTTCTCAAATTCTAGGAACTGACCGGCCAAGTCTTCCGACAGAATCGTTTGTTTTAGACCGCCATGGGTTGGCACGAATCACTTCATTGCCTCGGGATGGCTATAATTTTTCTTCTTCTATCATGGAATCCAGGCGAATTGCACAAGGCGTCCTCCATAATCCCTCAAGTGATCGCCGAACAACCTCTGGAGTATTTCATGTAGCAGATGTAGGTCTACCTGCCGCAGATGACAAGAAGGTTGTTCCGTTAAACGCAGCCAAGGAATTGCTTCGTTTGGCACTCAACCCTCCACCCCAAGATATGGTTTTCCCTTTTTCATCCAATGAGGATGATCCTGCAAAATGTTGGGTATCCCTTCTTTTAAGACCCGTTGTATGTCCTGCAGTTGAGGGATATATTCGGGAAAAATCTATGGAAGTTCGATTTTTTGCTCCAGGAGGATGTGTTGCTAATCTTGATTTTGTTGAAAGCATATTTGGCAATGGAGGAGATCCTTTTTTGGCTGAAAATGACGCTGGTTTAGACATCGAGAGTTGGACTGGGCACACAGGATGCGTAATTGTTGCTCCGCATTTAGCTGGAACACCAAAACAGATTCTCAATCTACCTTCTAAAGCTGATGCTACACCAAGAGAGATTCAGGATGGGATGTATTATGAAAATAGCCCCGAAGAGCTATACAACGATGGGGGAGCCTTCAAACTTACTTTTCGCGACACATCGGGGCTGGTGGTTACGGTAATTGCCGATAATTATTTTGGCTACTGTAAAAAGGAAGTTAAGACACAGGTTAGTTTTGCCGCTAATTTGTCAGGTTTAGCTGAAGAGGAACATGCGGGTGGAGCAGTTGTATTTCCAAGTTATGATTTGGGTGAACAATTTGATCCCTTGGAGATTCTACCCAAGACACCTCACACCTTTAAAGACACGATCAATTCACTTGGAATAAATGAAGGTGATGTACTCGAAGGAGTCTATTGTGATCCATTGTTTCCTTCTATCTTCTTTTTGCCCGAAAATGCTAAATTTAGTCTTAGGGATCAGAAAATTTCATGGACTTTCCAAGATGATAGCAAAACCTTAGCATTAATCCCCGAAAATTCCTATGTATTACCTTCTGGCTACAAGGTGGAAATGAAAAGAACAGAGAATGATGGCCCATGGAAATTAGTTGGTACAGTAGGGGAGGGCTTTCTTTGTCATAAGCCTTGTACAGTCTCCGGAGGTGGAAAGTCAGAAATTTCCAAACCTCTCACGGATGCGATTGTGTGTGGTCCTGTTTTTATTGCGGATTGGGAAAGTGATATGAACTTGGCAAAAGAGGTTATTGAGAAAGATTATTCCAAAAGGTTCAGGAATCCGGAAAAAAGTAATATCCGAAATAGAAAGGTTCTCGATTCTAACCGATCCCTAGGCTCTGTCATTAAACTCCTCACACCCTCTCAGTCTTTATACACCGATGAATTCAACTCTTGGTTAGAATCAATTCCTCAGCGGGTGAAAGATTTGGTTCTCATTATTAAGCGAAGATATCTTGAAGATTGGGGCGAAGATTGGGCAAAATACTTCAGCGTAGATTCAGTAAACGGGCAGCCAGCTAATGAGCTGAGATTCCAAGGGGAAAAATTGATTACTAGACTTTTACGGGTTGGATTTGATGAAAATGGTTCTTGGAGACTATTTGCCCTTCGAAAAGATTTTATACCTGCAGAGAAAATATTAGCTGAAGATGATATTACAGTTTCCACGGTAGCCCCTATAAGCCTTCTTAAAGAAATTGGTCCCGGTACTTTTAAGGAATCCGCAAAATTCGTGCATAATTGTGAATATCGCCTATTTCAAAGACCAGATGATGCCATTCATCGTGGTTTTGACAAGCAAACGGAAAAAGATCTGTCGAGACCTGGTAACTTTATCAGTAATTTTGAATGCTTAAATGGAGATGAAGCCCAACAACAAATGGCCCAAACACTGACTTTTGAAAATTATACAGAACCGATGCAGAAACTAATAGAATCTGCGGCCGGAAAGTCAGGGAAAGAAAGCCAATTTGTTTCATCTGCTAATCCAAGAATCGTGGATGGAAAGCCCACTAAAAACCCTCGGTATTTGCAAACCCGTCCTGACTTATTTAATCCTAAATCAGTTCATTTATCGATTGAAGGCACAAGACTAAGAAGAAAATTAAGCCATGATTCTTCAGTTCTTTATCCAGTACGGTCTGTTTTACCAGGCCGACGGAATAATCCGGCCGAAGAAAAAGGCCAAGTCCGCCCACTCTGTTGCTTTGCTCCAATACATTATCTCGAATTACCAGAACTATTTATCGATTTCATTGTTTCGGTCACTGGAAAATCTCCATCCACTACAGGTGCAGGTTCCGAAGGAGCGCTTACGAAAGCACCTTTCAATGCTCTTCTTCCGATTCATGATTTGAATGCTGCTCTTGTTTCTTACGCCTCTACCGGACAAGGTGCATTTGTGACATCGGCTGGATATATTGGTCCCAAGTACAAGGTGGCTCATGATGTTAGCCTTTTGATTCCAGAAATATGGAGCCGTCTTAGGGATTACGAAAATGACCCAAAGGAAATGATCGCCAAAGGCCTTCTTGAAAAAGTTCCTGCTTTCGAACTAAACGGAGAGAAACTACCCACCGAGTATCTTGGCTACCGAATAACCAGAAGGTTTGCCCATGAATTTCTTGGCCGAATCTTTACTGATCCCGTATCGGTATTTCCTGAAGATATGCTGAAACCAGAATTGCAGGACGGTGAGCAGTACGCGGATAGTATTAAAAATCTTGTGGGTGCCGGCCAACTTGTAGCTGAAAGGTATTTTAAGGATGGGTGTGCAGAAAAGGCATGCCCCCCCCTACGAGCACTCTTGGAAATCATGGCGAAAGGCAGTTGGAAGGATAAGGGCTTACTAGACCAAGAATTCCGGGATCTTTTCAAGCCTGAATCGATTCTTTCAAGTGATTGGTACAAAGAACGTTTGGAGACTAGAATTGATGTTACAAAGGACTACTGGTCCAAAAGAATCAATTATTTAGAAGAATTTCTTAAAGATCATGTCAATCGGGAGGCGTCCGAAAGATTAGGTATTCAAACAAAACTGGATTTCTCAAAAGATGCCCTTTCGAGGTTAGAAGACAAAGTAGATGCCGTAAGTCGCATTCATGGATGCTTGGGGACAGATCCCGGCATCTATGAGTAGTTGTTGTTTCCCTTTACTTTAAAATATTCCTATTTCGTAACCGAGTACAGGTTTACCGTTTATATCATGAATGCTGGCATGAACCTTAGGTCCTTTGGTTGACCAGTTAATTTTAAGCATCCCATAGTTTTCTTCAAAATAACGCTCACCCAATCGGTGAATATTTTTTTCGAACTTGGGCCTTTGCCTCTGGTTCATTGCACTGGATGTGATGTCAAACAAAGGATAGGGGAGTACCCCTTCCAGTCTTGAGATCTCAGCCGAATGCCTATCACCGCTTAAAATAATCGTGCCTGCTGCCTTCTTTTCTTTAAGTAAGTTAATGAGCCGTTTTCGTTCATTTGGGAAGTTTCCCCATGTTTCCCAACCATGAGTTGTGGAAACTACTTGTATGCTGCTCGCAATAATTCTAATCTCTGCTTCTTTACTTAGGACCTTTTCTAGCCAAGACCATTGATCTTCACCAAGGATTTTAGCTTCTTTGGATAAATTCGGCAAGTAAGGGCCTTTACCACTTTTTCTTTTTTCGGCTCGTTTTAATGGAGTTCGAAAATAACGGGTATCTAGGAGGATGAATTGAACGCGTTTTCCAGGAGGTCCAATCATTGTACTGTCATAGGTCCCAGGAGTTTTGCGTCGTTCAGAATTTTTCGGCTCTTGTAAAAAATCCAAAAAAATCTTTTGAGATTCTACTTTTTTCGGAAATTCTAACCCGGCATCGTTTTCTCCGTAATCATGATCATCCCAAACGGCAAGTACGCGGGAATTTTGACGAAGCTTCCTAAAACCGGGAATCAATGAAAAGTCATTCCATTTACTTTCGAGTTTTTCCATATCTCGGGTGTCCCCATAGATATTGTCCCCGAGAAGAACAAAAATATCTGGCTTTTGTTGCAAAACACTTTCCCAAATCGGTTGTGGGCGAGTTTGCTTCAGGCATGAACCAAAGGCGATCGTTTCGATTGGTTGCTGAGCCGCATGAATCAAGACAGGAGAAAGAATTCCTACAAGCGAAGAAAAAAGAAAAGAAATAGTGGAACAGTTCATTTTAAATGTTTTCCGGCAAAATCAAGAAATTGTTTCCAATCATAAGCAGTCACATCATGCTTACCGCTTCGAACATGGTATCCGATTCTTCCATGGACAGCTTGATTAACCTGTGGTTGCTCGTTGGCTCCAAAACGGTAACCAAACAACTGATATACCGGCTCTGCATTTAGAGCTGCAATAAACTCTCCTTTGGGATCAGCCCAGCGGTCTTCTTCCGCAGAAGCTATATAAACCGGGCGGGGGGCGGAAAGAGCGATAAGCATGTGCTGGTCAACAGGGCAATTTTCTTCTTTGTCGTTATATTTTTTATAATTTCCACAAAACCAATGAGGAAAGGATGTATTGATCCGCTTTACCGTTTCGCCAAACCGACGTCTACTGATTGCCGCTCCACCGCATCCCGAGTTGTTGGAAATTACCATGGCAAAACGTTCGTCTATGGCCCCCGCCCAAAGAGATGTTTTGCCCAACCGTGAATGCCCCATGACCGCAACTTTCTTTGCATCGATAAGGGAATCTTTTTCCAAGTAATCCAAGCAGCGACTCAATCCCCATGCCCATCCTGCAATTGAAGCCCAATCATTTGGTTTTCGTTCGCTCGGATTTAACGGGGGAAATAAAGCGTGGGGCCCATTTTCATAGCCATCATGAAAATCTGGATCAATATCTCCATAATAGACGGTCGCAAATGCATAGCCTCTTTCTATGATAGAATCAATTGCCCAGCGTGAGGAACTGGAGCCCCGGTCTACAGGTCTTGCCTTGTTGTCCTTTATCCCGTTTCCGTTGCACACCCATGTAGTGGGAATGCGAATAGCTAGATCGTCAATAACCGTGTGGTTACCCTGAAAATTAATTGTTAGAAATGCTGGAACAGCCAGTTTGGAAACTGGAGGAGCATAAATCAAGAGATTCACCGCAAGAGCTTTATCACCTTCTCCCAAATGAATAACCACTTGCCTGCGGGTAGCTTTTCCATTCATAGCTCCTTTGGCTTCCTCCACTACCTCAAACCTGATTCGTCCAGTATAACTAGGGGATCGACCATACACCTCTTCCTCAAAGAGGTCTAATATTTCTGAACGACGTTTATCTAACCACAATTTGGTACTATCCACCTTTGTACCATCGAGACAGACCAAAGGATCGGGTAATTTATAAGGCCCAACTTTTGATTCGTCATAGAGATAACCTTTTGGCTGTGCAGTCAATGTAATCGAACAGGTACAAAGAAATAGCACCCAAGACCAACAGAATCTTTGAAGAGGGATAAATTTCATAGTTTTGTTTTGAAACGCACACCTCTTCTTAGCAAGTCCCAAAGAAGCTTTTTGGCTAAATCAAGCAGCTAATCTACAGGTATGATTTAAGAACTTTTTGAAGATCTGATTTCTCAGGCTTCGGGCTTCCGTCAGATTCTTAGTCTTAAGAGAGTACCTGACTCTCTCCGCAGTTACCGATGTAGGGTAAATGGTGTAATGTATCCACCATGTACCGTTATTATTCCAAAGATGGTGATTCAAATTGGAATCATCTATCCGCAGGGCTAATTCTTCTTGTTTTACTAATGGGTTATTCATTGCGCGTATTTCCTTTCAGTGTTTACACGCTTCACTCGCATATATTACGAGGAGAGCGTTATTTTCGGTTGTGCCAAAACCGCGCATCCTGGTTTTAAGACCCTGTACCACCGTAGAAACTCTCGCTCTCGGTTGGTAACCCTAGTTGGGTTGTCTATGGATGCAGCAAATGGCTATATTAAAGAACTGTCACTATTGTTGCTAATTTATCAATTTTAAGCAAACATTTCCTGTGTCATAATAATAAGTATCCTTTTACCAAGTATTTTCCAGAGAAATTTTCCCAATCACTCTTCCCGCCTCCCAACATTGATGAGCCTGTCCTACATCCTCAAAGGAAAATGTCTCTTCATGCAATAAGGGCTTAATTTTTCCACCATCTACCAGCCTATTAATTCTACTAAGGATTTCTCCATGTTTTTCACGGAATTGATTTTTTAGAATTGGTAAAAGCATGAAAACTACATGTAAGCTTAAACTCTTAACATGAACATGGGTTAGGTCGTGGTTAGCCCGGGCCGCTATGGATACGACCGTTCCATATTCCTTCGCCGCCTCAAATGATTGATCCAGGCAGATTCCGCCGACTGTATCAAACACAAGATCATATCCTATACTTTCGGTAAATTCCTGAACATATTTTTCAGGTTTAGCCTGTGAGTAATTGATTGCTTGGTCAGCACCCATCTGCAAAGCCAACTCTTCTTTGATAGGACTGGAAATCGTGGTGTGAACTTCTCCGCCCATTGCTTTTGCCAATTGCACTGAAATATGTCCGACACCACCTGTTCCTGCATGAACTAAAACTCTTTGTCCTTTAGACAATTGGCCCCGATCTATTAACGCATTCCACGCAGTAATTCCAATGAGTGGTAAAACGGCAGCTTCCTTCATAGAGAGGGAAGAAGGCTTTGTAGAGAGTAATCTTGCATCAGCTAAAGCATATTCGGCAAGTACACCAGGCGTTCCTTTGAATCCTCCTACACACCCATAGACTTCGTCTCCCACTTCAAAAGCTTCAACTCCTTCCCCGACTTCCGAAATAATTCCGGCAACATCTCCATGAAGTACGCCGGGTAGACTAGGCCCAATTCCAGCAAGCATACCGCTACGAATCTTACAATCTACTGGATTAACACTAGATGCACAGACTTTTAAAACTACATTTCCGGGAAGAGCAGTGGGTGGGGGAATTTCAGTTACTTTAAATCCATCGGTACTGCCGTGCTCATCTAAAATAACAGCTTTCACAAAGGTTTACGAAAAGAGATCATGAACGACGCGCCCCGCCACATCCGTTAACCGAAAATCCCGACCCGAATAACGATAAGTCAGTTCTTCATGATCGAGCCCTAAGGCATGAAGAATCGTGGCATGTAAATCATGCATATGCACCCGATTATCAACTGCAATCCCTCCAATTTCATCCGTTGCCCCATATGAAATCCCGGGTCTAATTCCACCACCTGCAAGAAATACAGTAAAACCTCTGGGGTTATGATCCCTCCCATCTTTTCCTTGAGAAAAGGGAGTTCGCCCGAATTCGCCTCCCCACCAGACTAAAGTATCTTCCAATAAACCTCTTGCTTTTAGATCCTGAAGTAAACCGGCAACCGGTTTGTCAGTGGCCTTTGCATGATCTGCATGTCTTGGCATATTACCATGTTGGTCCCATCTTGGATTAGCTGATTCATCCGAGTAATTCACGCTTACGAATCTGACTCCTCTTTCTACCATTCTTCTGGCAAGCAAGCATTGTTTACCAAAATCATCCGTGTGTTTCTCCTCTATGCCATAAATACTCTTAGTGGCATTAGATTCCTTAGATAAATCGGTTAATTCGGGTGCTTCCATCTGCATGCGCCAAGCCAACTCATAATTTTCAATTGTTGCCTCTAATTCATCGTCATTAGAATAAGCATTAGATTGTACATCGTTTAGCTCCTGCAGGAAATCGAAACGATTTTTTCTTTGAGAATCATTTAACATAGCGTTCTCTATATTACTTATCTTCGCCCCGTTCACATTACCCGCTCTTCCTAAGGCTGTTCCTTGATGAATCGATGGCAAAAAAGCATTTCCATAATTTCTTGGACCACCCTTGCTTGAAGATGGAGAAATCGTAACGAAGGCAGGTAAATTTTGATTTTCAGTTCCTAATCCGTACGAAATCCAACTACCCATAGATGGTCGAACTAAATTGGTCGCTCCTGTATGCATAAACAGGGTAGAAGGCCCATGTGCGACCCCCTCAGTATGCATAGAATGGACAAAAGCAATATCATCAACATGCTTGGCGATATGTGGAAATAATGTGGATACATGTTTTCCGCATTGGCCATGTTGCTTAAAGTACCACAGGGGTTTCATTAATTTGCGCTTGCTTGCTTGCCCAAAAGTGTTGGTCCGCACACCAACGAAATCGATTACTTTATTATCCTTGGCAAAGAGTTCAGGTTTGTAATCGAAAGTGTCCACATGGCTGGGACCTCCTGCCATAAAGATAAAAATCACCCTTTTTGCACGCTGAGGAAAAAGAGAAGTTTTAGGAACCAGAGAATGAGGTGAAGCGGCATTTCCGGAATGCATGCCAGTTAACGCAAGACCACCAAACCCGCAGGTTGCCTTTTTAAGCATTTCTCTTCGCGTTAGTTTGTAAAAATTTTGATACATTAGTTTAGATATCTAAAATCTAGACACGCAAACAGTGAATGTACAAGTCCATCCAGATTAACTTTCTGAGAGTTTTTTTCCAGAAACAGAAGAGATGCTTGCATTTCTTTTTCATTGGGAAGGCGACCCAAACATTTTAAAAATGCCAAAGTAATTTTGCCTTCTGCATCATCGGCTTCCTTTTTTTCGATGATTTCTGAAACCATCTGTGCCTGTTTCATTACGAATTCATTGTTCATCATATACAATGACTGAGTTGGAACGGAGCTGCTATTTCGGTTGCCTGATACAAGACCAGGGTTTGGATAATCAAATACTTCGAAAAGCTCGGACAGTTTATTGCGGTTTAGTTTTTGAAAGCTGAATCTTTTCTTTTCCAAGGAAAGATGACTGAATGAAATCTGTCCTCCAGCAAAAAGTATGGCATCTCCTATCGCCTCGGCTTCCAGTCTTTTGCGGTTCTGTCGAGAAAAGAGATTGTTTTCAGGATCCACCTTTTTGGCAATGACAGATATATTCGTGGACATTTGATAAGCACTGGATAATACGATTTTACGGATAAGAGATTTGGTCGACCAATTGTTCTCAATCAAATAATGGGCTAAAAAATCCAAAAGTTTGGAATGAGTAGGTCGGTTCCCCATTTCACCAAAATTATCGGTACTGGCCACAATACCTCTACCAAAAAGATGATGCCAAACGCGATTTGCATAAACTCTTGCAGGTAATGGATTTTCTGAAGACGAAATCCATTTAGCTAGTTGTAGGCGGCCGCTTGATCCGTCAGGTATCTCGGCAACCGATGAGACCCCTTTAGTCATTACTACTTTTAAAAATCCTCGACTGACCACAGGCCCCAAGTTTCGAATGCCTCCCCTTAGATGAATATGCCAGTCACCCGTCTTTTCATGTTCGCGAACTGACAATACCTTGGCGGCCTTGGGTGGCTGACTCTTTTTGTGGATTTCAATTTTCTCTTTGATTTCCTTAACTCTTAATTTGACCTCATTTAACTTTTTTTGGGCGACTAAATCGAATTCGGGTATTTTCGGCTTTTTGGAATGATTGAGGGCACGATCTTTTTCTTCAATAGCAACTAACCTAATGGCATCGGCAATGACATGACCCTCCGTTCCTTCGGTAG
>MDTB01118843.1_pt1 | contig 18422 bp, 17 predicted proteins | sample 811161 | NCBI WGS metagenome assembly MDTB01 (sample SAMN05326650, study PRJNA326480) | marine metagenome | isolation source: seawater | place: Mediterranean Sea | collected 2009
TATAAATTTTTTTAATGAATTCTTAATGTTTTCCAAGACATTAATTTCTTTTAGTTTAGTAATATTAAATTTTTCCTTATTGAAAAATAAATTATATATTTGTAGTCCAAGTTCATATTCAAGGAAATGATATATGTATTGATCTCCAATTACCCAGAAATTAGCAATTGGTTTATTATTAAGTTTTATTTTATTTATTAATAAGATTAAATTTTTAACATCATCAACAGTTTTTTTCATAAATAAAGTATAGATTTTTTATTTAAATAATATATTAGAGACTAAATTGAAATGAATATTTGCATTATACCAGCTAGATCTGGTTCCTCAAGAGTTAAAAATAAAAATTTGTTTAAGATTAAAAATATTTCCATTTTAGAAAAATGTATAAAAAACGCAAAATTGTCAAAAGTATTTGATGAGATTATTGTTAATTCAGACTCACAAAAATATTTAAAATTAGCAAAAAAATATAATTGCACCATCTACAAAAGATCAAAAAGATTAAGTGGAAAAAATATTTATCTAATAGATGTAATTAAAGATACAATCAAAAAACTTAAATTTAATAATGATATTAATTTAGGAATTATGTTGACTACATCAATATTAACCAAACCAAAGCATATAATAAAAGCTTACAAACTTTATAAGTCAAAAAAATTTAAATATCCTGTTATAAGTATTTCCGAGTATGATACTCCAATTCAATTGGCTCAATACGAAGATAAGAAGAGAAGACTTAATCCTTATTTTAAAAAAGATTATAAATTATCTACAAGGAGCACAGATCATAAAAAATCTTATAGATTTAATGAAAGCATAGTGCTAAATACTGTTAAAAAATTTAAGTCTCAAAAAAATTTAATTGGATTTAAACCTTTAGGTTATAAGATGAATATAACTGAAACTTTTATTTTTGATTATAATTATCAAAAAAAAATAATTAAAAAATTAATATCCAGTTAAAATGAAAATAAATTCAGCTTTAGATAAATTAAAACTAGCTAAACCAGTTTATTATAGCACAGTAAGTAACTTTAATTATAAGACCGGATTAAAAATGGCAAAAACTGACACAGAAATTATCAGGCTAGATTTAGAACACGGTCCATTTGATATGGGTGGAGTTAAAAGTTTTATAGATGGACTGATTGCAGGTGGACCAACAAAGTTTGGCTATAGAACACCTTGTTTAATTGCAGAATTACCAATTGATGGTAGTAGCAATACAGCAATGGTTTCAAATTCATGGATGATAAAGCAAATTTTAGCGCAGGGTGTACATGGTTTGATTCTTTGTCACGCATCTTCTAAACAAGCTGTTAAAACGTTTATCAAAAATTCTTTTTATTCATTTGAAAATCTAAAAGGAGTTGGAAAAGGATTAAGAGGAAATGGTGCTCAAAAAAGGTGTGCTTATGTATGGGGTATTTCAGAACAAGAATATTTAGAAAAAGCTTCTATTTGGCCACAAAATGAGAATGGTGAATTAATGCTAGGTGTGAAAATTGAAAATCCGATGGCTGCAAAAAATTGTGGAGATATACTTAAAATCAAGGGGTTATCTTTTGCAGAATGGGGACCAGGTGATATGACTATGTCATTAGGATATAAGGACTCTTATTATCCACCATACCCTAAAAAAGTTGTAAAATTAATGGTTAAAATAAGAAAAGAAATTTTAAAGAATAAACTTTTTTTTCTAAATTTAGCTATGGAGCATGATGTGAAAAAAATTATAGACACTGGCGCAATGATAATTAAACCAAACACAAAAAAAGTTATTAAATTAGGTAGAAGATATAAATAATTCTATTTATAAAAAAAAAATTTATTTTTATTTTTTCTTGTATGAATAGCAAGGATATCGGTTACGTTTTTTAAATTTTTTTTATTTATTTTATATATTTTTTTTTCCAGAGGTCCGTTAGTTATAGCAAAAAAATTATAATTCTTAAGATTTGAAAAAAAATCGCGAAGAGTATAATTGATAATTTTATTTCTCTCATAACCTAACTCAAAAATAACTGTAGGTTTGAATTTATTAATAGTATTTCTAGCACCCCTTAAACATTTAACTTCATAACCTTCTACATCAATTTTAATAAAATCAACTCTTTTTAATTTTCTATTTTTTACAAACTCATCAATTTTAATTTGTTCAACTTTCTTTTTTTTAAAGGTATTTTTATTTTTATTATTAAGATGAATAATTGCCTTTTCCTCACATGTGGAATGACCTTCTAATGATGATCCAGCCGAGAATTCATAAAAATCTAATAAGCCACTTTTTTCACCCACAGCTTTTTTAATTATTTCAGTATTTTTACAATTGTTAGTATCTAGGTTTCGTCTCAATCTTTCTGATTGATAATCTGCAGGTTCAAACGCATAAACCTTTCCCGTATTATTCATTAATTTTGATATTAACACGGAATAATATCCAAAATTAGCTCCTAAATCAAAACACACAAAGTTTTTTTTAATTAGTTTTTTTACAATTAGGGTTAATTTTTTTTCAAATTTATCAAGAAGTATTTGTTTATCTATTTCATAATTCGGGTTGAGGATAAATTTACATCCATTTATTTGATATTTAATTTTTTCAAATGAAATAAAATAAAAATAATATTTTATATAATTAATTATTTTAATAATTTGATTTTTGACCTTTATCATTCAGAATAGTTCTTTAAATATGTATTTAGGTCCTCTGGTGTACCTAAACCCCACATTTCTTCAACATACTCAATTAAGATTTTTTTGTTATCTTTTATTGCTTCATTAAAAACTGGGCAAATATAAAATTCATTTTTATATCTGATATTTTTTTTTATCATTTTTTCAGCATATTTTACAAAATCAGAGCCTTTTCTCCAAAAATATATTCCTACTGTAGCGGTATTAGATATTACTTTTTTTTCAGCTACTTCTGAAACTATTCCTTCCTCATTGTGTTTTGCGTAAGACCATTTTGGATGAGATGCTTTAAATGATAAAATCCCACCATCTATATTTTTTGCCATAAATGTGTACATAGTCTTAGCACTATTCCATTTTATAAATTGATCGGAGTTAGCAATGATCAAAGGATTTTCATTATTGATAAGTTTTTTCGCTAATAGTGCGGTACAAGCTGCACCTTCAGTGGTTTTATTTACTTTTATAATATCACAGTTAGGTTTAATAATTTTTAACATGCTATCGATGTTATATTTTTTTATATGATCTTCTTTGACTATAAATTTATAATTGGCTTTTAACGATAAGTTATCAATTACTAATTGTATCATTGGTATTTTATTTACTTCGATTAAGGGTTTTGGAAAAGTATAACCAGCATCTTTAAATCTTGAGCCTTCTCCTGCCATTGGTATTAAAACATTTAAGTTTTTATCATCCCAATTTGTATTTTTTATATTACTATTATCTAAGTTTTTAATTTTTTTTTTTATATTGTTTATTGTTACTTCCTTAAGTTTATTAATTTGAAGCACATGACCTCCTGACTCATTAGCAGCTGTAATTCCATAATATGAGTCTTCAATAATTAAGCATTCTTTAGGTGAGAGTAAATATTTTAAAAAGCATCTTAAATAAATTTCTGGATGAGGTTTTGGATTTTTTATATCTTCATTTGAAATAAAAAAATTTATATTTTTTTCAATTTTTAATTTTTTTAAACAATATTTTACTGTTTCCTTTACCGCATTAGATGCTACCAAAACCTTATATTTTGAAGATAAATTTTGAATAATCTTAAATATCCTTTTATTAAATTTAATATTATTTTTAAGCTCAGTTGTAGTTATTTTTTTTTTATCTAAATATATTTTTTTTAGGGTTTTTTGATTTATATTTTTTTTTTTAAAAAATATTTCAAGCTTCTTTTTAGTCGGTAAACCATCATATGTATGCACATGCTCTTTGAAGGATATATTTTTTTTGATACCATTTTTTTTTAATGCCTTGTTTAGAGCAATAAAATGAATTTTTTTAGTATCAACAAGCACTCCATCCAGATCAAATATAATTGCTTTAATCATTCCTAAATCTCTCTATTCTATCTGAACAAATTCCAGCACATATAATATTTTTTTTAATTTTCTTCGGCTGAACACAAATACTGTTTTTTAGTAATTTTTTACCAGGGTATGTCCACCAAAAACCATTACTAGTTAAAACCACATCATCAGTCTGATGCCAAAAGTAAATTAATTTTTTTTTTTTTAAATAGGGAAGCACATCAATATTTTTTGCATGAAACCATAACTTGTTAGAAAATTTCATTAATCTATTAGTTAAAGGATATTGGGGTTTATCGTGCCCAAGGTATATTTTTCTATTATACAACCTAACATCAACCTCAACATTATACCCTTTTTTAATTGCATTAATTATATAATCAGGATGATTTTCCATTGATGGTATTTTTTTAGATATGTTGCCTCTATGCGAGATGAGTATCATAATTTAAACTATTATAACAAAATAAATAATTTTCAAAAGGTTAATCAACTGATATTCAATACATATGAAAATAAAAAATAAAAATTTTATTACTGAATATTCATCTGAAATACAAAATCTAATAGACGAAACTGTAAAAAGTAATTATCCAAAGATTTTGAATTTATATAATTTTATAAAGAGAACAAATAAAAAAAAAGCTAAAGTAATCACTTTTGGAAATGGTGGAAGTGCAGCAACTTCAAGCCATTTTTCTGTAGATCTTATTAAAAATGCAAGGGTTCTGTCGTTAAATTTTAATGAAGCAGATTTAATTACATGTTTGGCAAATGATTTTGGACATGATAATTGGGTAAAAAAAGCTTTTGAATTTAATACCAATAAATCAGATCTATCAATTTTATTATCAACTTCTGGAAACTCACAAAATATAGTTAATGCTGCAAATTTTTTAAAAAAAAAAAAATTTAATTTTTTCATATTAACAGGTATGAAATTTGATAACAAATTGAGGAAAATAAATCCTAAAAATTCTATATGGGTAAATTCAATGTCTTACAATCAAATTGAAATAGTTCATCATTTTATTCTCTTAGCAATCATAGATATGATAATTGGTAAAACTGTATATAAAGCGTAATTTACTTATGAATATTTTATCAACTAAAAGTAGTATTATAAAAAATCTTTCAAAAAAAAAAGTTATTGTTTTAGGTGATTTATTCCTTGATGAATATATTTTTGGATCCTCAAATCGTATCTCTCCCGAGGCACCAGTTCCTGTAGTAAATTTTGAAAATGTGAAAACAAATTTAGGTGGTGCGGGCAATGTTGTGGAAAATTTGTCGAATTTAAATTTAGAAGTAATCCCTGTTAGTATTTTAGGATTTGACGATATTTCAAACAAGATAGAAAAATTTTTAGAAAAGAAAAAAATTTCTACAAAAGGAATAATTAAAGATAAAAACTATAATGGTATAAAAAAAACCAGGGTAATGGCAAAAAATAATCAAGTAGTAAGAATTGACTACGAGAATATTAATGAAGATATTTCAATAAAATATTTTAAAAAGATAAAAAAATTTATTAGTGAAAAAATAAACTCTCTAGATTTTGTTATTATTAGTGATTACGGGAAAGGTTTTTGTGAAAAAAAAATTGTAAAATTTGTAATAAAGATATGTAATTCTAAAAAAATAAAAGTTTTAATTGACCCAAGAAAGAAATTGGGAGATTACTCAATTTACCGAAATGCTAACTATATAAGCCCTAATTTAGGTGAATTAAGGTCAATTTTCCCAAACTTAAAAGATGAAAATAAAGACATAATGAAAATATGTAAAAAATTAATAAAACAACTCTCAATAAAAAATATTATTGTTACAAGAGGTTCAAAAGGTATTTCTTTTGTTGATAAAAATATATTTAAAAATTTAGAATCAGAGGCCAAAGAAGTTTTTGATGTTTCTGGAGCTGGAGATACGGTAATTGCGACATTTTCTTCTAGTTTAGCTTTAGGTTTAAATGCCATAAAATCTTTGAAAATTTCAAATAAATGTGCTGGGAGTGTAATTTCAAAGATAGGAACACAACCCGTTGAATTAAATAATTTTATTAATTTCTATTTAAAAGAAACTGAGAAATCTAAATAAATTTAATTTTTTTTAAAAAATATAGATATACTTTTTTATTATGAAAAAAATCAGTATTAAAAATTTATACAAAAAACTTAACAATTCATTTAAATCAAAAAAAATAGTTATGACAAATGGTTGTTTTGATATAATTCATTCTGGTCATATAGAATACTTAAGAAAGTCAAAAAAATGTGGAGATGTGTTAATTGTTGCAATAAATTCTGATCTTTCAGTTAAGCTAAATAAAGGTAAAAACAGACCAATTATTAATTTAAAAGACAGAGTTAAAATACTTTCAGAATTAAATTGTGTAGATTATATAATAACATTTAATTCAAAGACCCCAGAAAATTTGTATAAATTACTTAAACCCAATGTGATAACAAAAGGTAAGGACTATAATAAAAAAAATATATCTGGTCTAGATTATGTTTTGAGAAACGGTGGAAAGTTAAAATTAATACCTTTAAAAAAAAATCAGTCTACAACAAAAATAATTAATAAAATAAAAAAATTAAACTAATGATTATTTGTACTGGAGGTTCAGGATTTTTAGGTTCAAATTTGGTTAGAAAATTAAATAAAAAAAAATTTACTAATATTATAATTGTAGATCGAAAGAATAATACACCACCTAAAGACTTAAAATATAAAAAATTTATTTCAAGAGAAGTTTTTATAAAAAAAATTGAAAGTAAAAATTTTTTTTCAAAAGTTAAAAGTGTTTATCACTTTGGTGCAAATAGTAATACAAGTGGTAAAAATATTAACGACTATATGATTAATAATTTTTTATTTTCAAAAAAACTAATTGAGCAGTGTGTTAAAAGTAAAGTTAAAATTATTTACGCATCCTCAGCTTCTGTTTATGGGGTAAAAACTTATAATTTTAAAGAAACCAAGTACCCACTTAACCCAGAAAATTTTTATGCATTGTCTAAAGCCATGGTTGATTATTTTGTTTTAAATATTTTAAAGGAAAAACCAAATTCTAAAATTATCGGTTTAAGATATTTTAATGTTTATGGACCAGGGGAAAGTCATAAAGGAAATATGGCTAGTGTAATATATAATTTTTACAAACAACTTAGATATAATAATAAAATTAAACTTTTTAAGGGAAGCGATGGTTTTGCTGATGGCGAACAAAAAAGGGATTTTGTATATGTGGATGATTGTATAGATATAAATTTTTGGTTCATGAAAAATTTTAAATCAGGTATTTACAATGTTGGCACAGGAAAAGCAGAAACATTTAATAAAGTTGCTAATTTAATAACTCAGTATAAGGGAAATAATAGAACAAAAAAAAAATATATAAATATTCCAAATGAAATTATTCAAAACTACCAATCATTTACCAAAGCTAATGTTTCTTTACTTCGAAAGGTTGGATATGAATATAGATTTAAAAGTTTAAAAGATGGTATAATTAATTATTTAGATCATGTTCAAATGATTAGTAAATTATAATATTTTTAAATTTAAATTTTTATTAAAAAAATTTCTTGTATCAAAAATCATATTAGAGTTTTTTTGAATAAAATTCCTATCATAATATTTATGATCAGTTAATAATAAAATAGTATCAAATTTTTTTAGGTTTTTTTTCAACACTCTTTGCGATTTATAATTTTTATTTAGTTTTTTAGATTTTAGTATTGGAATATAATTATCATTATAAATAAATTTAATTTTATTTTTTTTGAATAAATTAATTATCTTAATAATTGGACTTTGACGCAAATCATTGATATCTTTTTTATAAGCTGCCCCTAAAATAAAAACTCTATTTTTTTTATTTTTTTTTAAATATTTTTTTATATAGCCAACTATTCTGACTGGCATATAATTATTAATTTTAACTGCTAAATTAATTATATCAGTAGTAAAATTATTCTTTTTTGCCAGCCATGATAAATATACTGGATCTATAGGGATACAATGGCCTCCAACACCAGGTCCAGGATAAAAAGCTTGAAATCCAAACGGCTTTGTTTTGCAACATTTAATTATATCAAAAATATTTAAATCAATTTTTTCTGCTAATACCTTTGCCTCATTTGCTAGTGCAATATTTACATTCCGGTATGTATTTTCGTAAAGTTTAGAAAATTCTGCTGTTTCTATATTTTCTGCTACATGAATTTTATTAATAAATTTTTTATAAAAAATTTTAGTTAAATTTTTACAATTATTTGTATATCCAGAAACTACTTTATTTATTTCACCCAAAGAATAATATTTATTTCCCGGATCCTCCCTTTCTGGTGAATATCCAACAAAATAGTTTTTACCAATTTTAATATTTTTTTTTAATATTTTATTCACAATAAGATTTTTGGTTGTTCCAGGATATGTAGAACTCTCTAATATTATGAGCTGATTTAATTTTATATTTAGAAGAATATTTTTTGTAACATTAACAATATCTGAAAGATCAGGATTATTATTTTTTAAAGGCGTAGGAACACAAATAATAATTATATCAGACTCCTTTATTTTTTTAAATTTTTTAAATAAAAAGAATTTTTTATTCTTTATTTTTTTTGTAAAATTATAATTTTTTACAGCATCAATTTTTATTTTGTTATTTTCAATATCATTAATTCTTGATTGGTTTTTTTCAAAACCAAAAACTGTAAATTTTTTTTCTAAAAGTGTTTTGCATAACGGCAAACCAACATAACCCAATCCAATCACACTTATTATTGCTTTATTGCTTTTGATCTTTTTTGCTAAATTTTGCATATATGTTATAAAATTTTACAATACGTGGTTTTTTAATGCTAAATCATAAAAACTTAAATACAGAAATTTTAAAAAAATATTACTTATATTTTTTAACTTTTTACTCGGTAACCCTTACTTATACTACTATTTTTGATTTTCAAACAAGATATCTTGTTTACTCTCTTTCTTTATTTGTAATTTTTGAAATAAAAAAATTTGTTGTAAAAAATAAAGCTATATCATTAATTTTTTTAGCTATTATTGTTCATCAATTTCTTCAACAACCATCTTTTTTTTCACAATGTTCTCTTATAGTTGCAATTTGCTTATTTATTTTGGTAGACCAAAATCTAAATTTTTTTAAAAATAATTTAATTAAAATATTTTATTTTTCATTTTATTTTCTTAATTTTTATTTAGTGCTAAGTTTGTTATTTAACCAAAATTTAACTGATCAATTTTTTTACTTAGACAAAATTAATAGAAATTTTATAGAATTAATGATTGTTAGATGTGTTGGTATTTCTTTTAATACAAGTAATCTTATATTTTCAGAGACCTCACACCTTGCGATAGTATACCCAACATTATATGTTGCTTATTTGTTTTATGAAAAAAATTTAAGATTAAAACTTGTTTTTTCATTAGTTTACTCTTTTTTATGTTTAATAACATTTTCTAACACTATATTTATAAATAATTTAATTTTAATTTTAATTTTTTTTTTCTTTTTCAAGTCAGATAAAAATTTTTTTTACGAAAAACTTTTAGTTTTAATGCCAATTATTTTTCTAACTATATTTATTTTTTTAAACCCAAGTAAATGTTTTCAAAAAATAAATCAACTAACTATAAATATAAAAAAATATGATATTGATAATTTATCTTTTGATAATAATTTCGTTAAAGAAAAAAATTTTAAAAGTAATAAATCTACTAATGATTTAAATCAAATAGTCGATAATGTAATGAATCCAAGTTCATTTACTTATAAATTTCATTTATTACTTATTTTTGATAATTTAAAAGAGAGACCTTTTGGCGTAGGTTTTAATAATTATGAAAAAAATTATAAAATTTTTGAGGATAAAGAAAAAAACGTTAGAACTATTTTTAATAACTACATAAATTTAAATTATAATGATGCCGCATCCAATGGTTTAAAATTTCTTGGTGAATTTGGTTTATTATTACTATTACCATTCGTTCTAATAATAATTTTTTTTAATTCGTTATTTATTGACAAACAAATTAAACTAATATGTCTTGTTTTAATTTTATCACAAGTAATTAGGGGAGCAGGATACTTTAATTCTGGGTTTATTTTAATCGGGTTTTTAATAATATGTCTATCAATTAAATCAATAAAAAAAACATAGTATGAAAACTTGTAAGAATTGTTTTTATGACAACACTTATCCAGAAATATTTTTTAATCAAGATGGTATTTGTAATTATTGTATACAAATTAATAGTTTAAAGGATGAGTTTGGCACAGGTTTAGAGAAGGGAAAAAAAAATTTTCAAAAAATTGTTGATGAAGTAAAAGTAAAGCAAAAAAATAAAAAATATGATTGTGTAGTTGGAGTTAGTGGCGGTACTGACTCTTCTTATATGCTTCACATCTTAAAAAATACTTATAACTTAAGAATTCTTGCTGTTCACTATGACAATACTTGGAATACTGAAATTTCTACAAGAAATATATTAAAAATGATAAAAAAATTGAATATAGATTTAATTACCTATGTTGTGGACAATGATGAAGCTGACGACATTTTAAAAGCATTTTTTTTTGCAGGTGTAGGTGAAATAGATGGTCCAACAGATTTAGCAATGGCCTATGTATTAAGATCAGAAGCTAGAAAATTTGACATAAATTATATTTTCGAAGGTCATTCATTTATAGAAGAGGGAATTACCCCATTAACTTCTAATTATTTTGATGGAAAATACATTCAATCTATACATAAAAAATTTGGAAAAATTAGCTTGAAAACATATCCATTAATGACCTTAAGCAAATTTTTAAAATCTGTATTGATAGATAGAGTAAAATTTATAAGACCATATTGGTACATTTATTACAACAAAGAGAAAGCTATAGAATTTTTGACTAATAATTATGATTGGAAATACTACGATGGTCATCACCTTGAAAATAGAATGACAGCTTTTTATCACCAAGTTTATTTACCAAAAAGATTTAAATTAAACTTAAAAATTAATTCGATTTCAGCAAAGTTAAGAAATAAAAGTATTAATTTTCAAAAAGCTCAAGATTTAATGAATAATAAAGATAACAATGTTTATGAAATTGAAAATTTTTTCAAAAAAAGGTTAAATCTTTCAGAAAATGAATACAAATATTATATGAATTCTCCTTTAAAAAATTGGAAAGATTTTCCTAATGATAAAAAAAAATTTGAATTATTACGACCATTTTTTTTTATTGCTTATAAATTTAATTTGGTACCAAAATCATTCTATTTAAAATATTGCTTAAAAAAATAATGAAAAAAATTTATTTATATTCAATAATATTTTTTATCATTTTGATTTCTATTTTTTTTTATATTAAAAATAATAATCAAGTAAAAAATAATAGATTAAATAATTTTAAAAAAATTCACCTAAATGATTTCTCTGGTGATTTGATTGATGGAGATTTGTATTTAAAAGCAACTGATAATAGAAATGACATAGTAAACTTCAATAAATCTATTTTTGTTAATATTAATGAAATAAATTTTGAAGAAATTAATACTAAAATATTAGATAAAGAAGAAATTCTATTTGATGAAAATTTACCGGTAACAAAAATAAATTTTAAATTTTTAAACAAATTTTACAATTCATTTTCTTATGGCAAAAAAAGTGACTTGAAAAAAGCTTTATTAATAATACCCGGATCTGGATCAAACCAATCTTCTAAAATATATTTGAATGATAAAAATAATTATCATTATGGATTAAAAAGTGAATTTGACAAATATTATGATATATATGTTTTTATTAAACCAAATGAGGATTTTTTATCAGTTCACAATGGATCTAATAAAATTAATTATGATTATATTTATAATTGGCACTTAAATAATGGTGGATCATATTCATTTTCCTATATTTTACAGTCAATTGCATTCACAGAGTATTTAAAAAAAAATTATGAGGATGTTGTAGTTGCAGGTCTATCTCAAGGAGGGGAGGCCACATTTATTAACTCTTTGTATACTGAGCCAAAATATTCAATTATATCTTCAGGAGTTAGCTCATCTAGTTTAGATTTAGAAATTGCTTCACGCGACCAAATTATTATTCCTAATAAGTTTATCTATAATAAAAAATTTTTACTAAGTAATTTTAGTGATTTAAAAACTTTATTTTTATTTTCTTGGGGAGAAAATGAACACTCAATAGAATATAGATCAGAAGTAAAATCAAATAACACTTGTAATTTTTACAAGGATATAATTAAAATGAAATGTTTTTATGGAGATAAACATGAGTTTCCAATGGAATTTATAACAAGCATAATTGAAAAAAATTGAAATAATATTAAGTTATTCATACTTTATGAAGTTATTAAATAGTATTATTCATTTAATTGAAAAATTAATTTTTTATTTTTGCTACTATCTTTACTTATTTTTAATAAAAAAAAATGTTTATGATTGGACTTTAGGTGTAACAGAAAATTGTAAAAATATTTATTACTTTAATAAAATAATTAAAAATTCTTATACTGTTTGTTTAAATCATGATGCATTTACACCAGAGATAACATATAATTATTTGTATAAAATTTTAAACAATAAATATTTAAATAAACTTAAAAAATTTATAATTGGGCCTGTTTTATTTGCTAAATTATCTCATCAGTCAAAAAACTTCCTATATTTTTGGAATGATGGTTTTTTTCTATTTGATTCTAACCGTGAATTCCAATTTAAATTTTTAAAAAAAAAAAATAAAAAAGTTGTATGTTTTTTCTGTGGATCTGAAATAAGATCTTATAAGCTTTCTATTAAATTAGAGAAAAAGTTTAAGCTTGATAACTTAATTAGATATAGATTGATGGATAAAACGTCAAAAGAAATTGACAATTTTGAACAAAAAATTAAAAAATTTTGTAAGATAGTTGATAAATACGCTGATATCGTTTTTAACTATGAAACTGACCAAATTAGTTATCTAAAAAAAAAATGTTATCCTTTTTTTTATAATTTCGAGGCAAAAAAATTTCCAATCAATTTAAAAAAATTTACTAATCTTAATAAAATTAAAATTGTACACGCACCCTCAAATCCTATAATAAAAGGAACACCTATAATAAGAGCAGCAATTCAAAATTTAAAAAATCAAAACTATAACATAGAATATAAAGAGCTGATTAATTTAAAAAATTCTGAGGTACTTAAAGAATTAAAAAAAAGTCACATAGTAATAAATGAATTATATGGTTATTCACCAGGACTTTTTTCAATAGAGGGTATGTTTAATTCCTGTATGGTAATGACATCTGCATCAGAAAAATTTGAGACTATGCTTCCAAAACGAAGCTCAAATCATTGGGTAACAGTTAATTATCTCAACTTAGAAAAAAAATTAAAATTCTATCTAGATAGAAAAGAAAAAATTAAATTTATTGCAAAAAAAAGGTTATATTTGGGCAAATGAAAACGCTAATATAAATAAAAATATGCCTAAAATTAATAAAATACTTAATAAATAATCATAAAACATTAAATTATGGATCTAGACAACAAAAAATTTTTACTAATTGGTGGAGCAGGATTTATAGGCTCTCATACTGCAGAACTATTACTTAAACACGATGTCAAAGAAATATTGATTTATGATAATTTTACCAGAGGTAAAATAAAAAATTTAAATAATATTATCAATGATAAGAGAGTAAAAATTTTTGAACTATCTGGAGATATTTGTCAGCCTGACCTTCTAAGTAAAAGCATGGAAAATGTAGATGGAGTTTTTCATTTCGCAGCATTATGGCTTTTACATTGTCAAGATTTTCCAGAATCTGCATTTAAAACAAATATCGAGGGAACTTTTAATGTCCTGAATTCATGTTTAAAAAATAATATAAAAAAATTGGTTTTCTCCTCCTCAGCATCGGTATACGGTGATGCAAAATTTGAACCAATGACAGAAGAACACCCATTAAATAATCAAAATTTTTATGGAGCTACTAAAATATGTGGAGAAGCAATGTTAAATGCTTATCATCACAGATTCAATTTATCATTTATTGGTTTAAGATATATGAATGTTTATGGTCCAAGACAAGATACAAAGGGTGCATATGTTGCTGTAATTTTAAAGATATTACAAAATATAAAAAAAAACATTGAACCAACTATTTTTGGTGATGGAAGTCAATCGTATGATTTTATTAGTGTTTATGATTGTGCAAAAGCAAATATTTGTGCGATGAAGTCAAATCAAAATAAGGGTTTTTACAATGTAGCAACCGGTAAAAAAACCTCACTTTTAGATTTGACCAAAAAAATACTTAGTTTAAAAAAATCTAATTTAAAAATTAATTTTGATAAACAAAAAAATTCATTTGTAAATAACAGGGTTGGATCAGTCAAAAAAGCTGCAGAGGATTTAAAATTTAATTATGATATTGATTTGGAAACAGGTTTAAAAGATCTTATCCAGTGGTATGATAAGACTAATTAGGTCTAATTAATTAAGATCAAATACTAAAATAGTGAAAAATATATTAATTATTGGTGCAAGTTCATTTGTTGGGCAAAGTTTAATTTCAAGGTTATACAAAGACTTCAATATTTTCGGCACTTATAACAAAAAAAATATAAATAAAAAAAATTTTATTTATCTTGATTTAAAAAATAAGTTGCCAATTAAAAAATTATTTTCAAAAAAAAAAATCCACACAGTAATATGGTGTGTTCAAAATAATAGTAAAAATACAAATGATAGGAATTTATATGAAATTAATGTCAATGGGTTAATCAAATTAATGAATATTTTTGAAAAAGTTAAAATTAAAAAGTTTATTTTTTTCTCTTCTGGTAGTATATATGAAAAAAGTATCTCAAAACTTACAGAAAAATCTAAATTAAATTTTGATGATTATTATAGTTTCGTTAAAATTTTAGGTGAAAAAATTTGCTTAAAATATAGTAAATTAAATAAATTTGATTTAATTGTTTTAAGACCATTTACTATTTATGGCAAAAATCAAAAAAGCAGACTTATTTATAATTTAATTACTAATATTAAAAATAAAAATAAGATTTATATTGATGGGAAACAAGGAATAAAATTATCTTGTATTTTTGTAGATGATATTTCTAAAATAATTAAATATTTGATTAATACTCATAAATCAAATTATTCAGTATTTAATTTATCAAGCCCATTTAGTTATAGTATTAAAAAATTTTGTGAAATAATCGCCAAAAAATTAAATAAAAATGTTAATGTTATCTCAAACAATAAGAAAACTAAAAATTATGTGTCACAAAATAACATTCTAATTAAAAAATTTAAATTTTTAAAATTCGAAAATTTTATAAGAAGATATCTTTAATACTATGTGTGGAATTGTAGGCATTTACAGTACAAATAAAAAGATAGATAAAAAAAATTTACTTCAAATGTCTGATGTAATAGCTCATCGCGGACAAGATGATCACGGACATTACATAAATAATAATTTTGGTTTAGCTCATAAAAGATTGTCTATTATTGATCTTTCAAATAATGCCTCACAACCTTTTATTTCAACTGATAAAAGATATGTTTTGGTATTCAATGGAGAAATCTATAATTTTCGAGAAATCAGAAAAAAATTGTTTCAAAAGTATAAATTTATCTCTAATTCAGACACAGAAGTAATATTGTATGCTTTTTATGAATGGGGAAAAAGTTGTTTTAAATTATTTAATGGGATGTTTGCAATTGCAATATGGGACAATAAATTAAAAAAAGTTGTAATTGCTAGAGATAGATATGGGATGAAGCCATTATACTACTACTGTGATGGTAAAAACTTAATTTTTGCATCGGAGATAAAATCAATTCTAAAATCTAAATTATACAAAAAAGAGTTAGATTATTATGGTTTATGTGAATATTTAACTTTTCAAAACTACATATCAGACAAAACTCTATTTAAAAATATATTACTTTTATCTCAAGGAACAATTATGGAATTCAATTCAGAATTAGAGTCAATATCAGAAATTTATTGGGATTTTAATTTTTTTAATAAAAATTCATTAATTAATGGCTCAGGAAAAGATTTAAATTCATATATTAAGAATGCTGTTAAAAGACAATCTTATGCTGATGTTGATATTAACTCTTATTTGAGTGGAGGAATAGACTCTGCTTCGATAGTTTATAATGCAAAAAAATTTATAAAAAATCTTAAAACATTCACAATTGGATTTGACCTAAGTAGCGCATCTGGAATAGAGCTTTTCTTTGATGAAAGAAAAAAAGCAGAAAGAATATCATCTATATTTAAAACAAATCATTATGAGAATATTTTAAAAAGCGGAGATTTAGAAAAATGTATAGATGATCTTGTTTATCATGTGGAGGAACCAAGAGTTGGTCAGTCCTACCCAAATTTATATGCCTCAATGTTAGCTAGACAATTTGGGAAAGTTGTATTTTCTGGAGTTGGAGCTGATGAGCTTTTTGGTGGTTATCCATGGAGATATATCTATTTAAGGAAGAAAGTATTATTTGAAGAATTTTTAAAAATATATTTTAAAAAATGGAAACGTCTTTCTGGTAACGAGTTATTAAATCCAAAGTCATCCTTAATTTCACACAGAGATGCAGAAGAATATAAATATGAAAATTTTAAAAAAATTTTTGATAGTTATAAGCAAAAATATGTAACCCCAAATGACGCATTAAATTATTGTATGTATTTTGAGGCAAAAACTTTTCTGAATGGCCTTCTTTTAGTTGAAGACAAGATATCTATGTCAAAAGGTCTTGAGGTTAGAGCTCCATTTTTAGATAATAATTTAGTTAACTATGCACTCAAAATTCCTAATAAAAAGTTATTTTTAAAAACTAAACTAAATAATAATGAAAATAATTTAATAGCAAAATATAAACAGTTTATAAAAGGAAAACTAATCCTTAGAAAATCACTAAGTAAGAGTTTACCACATGATATTTTGTATGATAGAAAACAGGGTTTTTCTGGTCCTGATAAATCATGGTTTAAAGGTGAGAGTATTGATTTTATAAATTCTCAAATTAAAAATTTACCAAATTTTTTGAATAAAAAAAAAGTATTAGAAATTTTAAAAAAACACATAGTCGGTAAGCAAAATTACAGATTAACAATTTGGTCAATTATCTATTTAATTAAATTTTCTAAAATATTCAAAATTAGATAATCATACGAACATCTTAATATTATTTGTAAAACTTTTTAATTGTATTATAAGATCTTTCTTCAATGAAGATATTAGGAATTTATAATGGAAAAAATGCTTCGGTGACTTATTATAATGGAAGAAAAATTATATTTTCAGTATGTGAAGAAAGATTCAACAGAATAAAAAACTATAGAGGATATCCTTTTTTATCTATTGATTATTTACTTAAAAAATTCAATTTATCAGCAAAAAAAATAGATTTAGTTACCTGCGGTGCCTGGAATTATCCTTCAGCTGACACTTTGAGTGATTATTTTAATAATATAAATACATGTGTTGATCCTTGGAGACGATATTATCACTCAGCAAAATCTGATCATGATTATAAAATTGAATTTATTGCAAATTCAACAAAACTTTTTCCAAATGCTAAAATCAAGATATATGATCATCATTACTCTCATTTTTATTCAGCCAAAAGCAGTTCAGGATTTAAAAAAGGATATGGAATAGTATCAGACGGAAGAGGAGACGGACAAAGCTTATCAATTTGGAAATTTAGCTCTAATAAAATTAAAAAAATTAAAGGATTTTCTGAATTAAGAAGTTACGGTGCTTTTTATGGAAGTATTACATCTTTATTGGGATTTAAAGCAGACAGGCATGAAGGTAAAATTACAGGTCTAGCTGCTTACGGAAAGGATACAAAATTGGTGAAATTATTTAGAAAATATATCAATTTTGAAAAGGGGTCGATAAAAACATCAAAAAATTTTTTACCCTTTATAAACCCTCTTGATTTTAGTTACTTAAAAAAGATTACTGAAAAATATTCAAAAGAAGATGTAGCATTTGCAGCACAAAAAATTTTAGAGGAAAATATCACTAAAATAATCAAATTTTATATCCCCTCAAAACAAAACTTGGTAGCTGCAGGGGGTGTTTTTGCCAATGTAAAATTAAATCAAAAAATAAGAGAAAAATGTAATTTAAAAAATTTTTATGTTTTTCCCGAAATGTCGGACGGTGGAATTTCATTTGGAGCAGTGTGTGCTTTCTTAGATGAAAAAAAAATAAAATTAAATAAAATAAATGATATGTTTCTTGGGCCCACAAGCTCATTTAAAGTACATTATAAAAAACATTTAATTATAAAAAATTTAAAGATAAAAAA
>MDTB01207282.1_pt1 | contig 18421 bp, 17 predicted proteins | sample 811161 | NCBI WGS metagenome assembly MDTB01 (sample SAMN05326650, study PRJNA326480) | marine metagenome | isolation source: seawater | place: Mediterranean Sea | collected 2009
GAAGTCGAGGATTTGATTGCTATCGCACGGCGCGAGAGCGCACTCGAGCCTAGAGCTATTTCGGAGGCAAACGCTCGTGGATTGATGCAGGTCGTACCCGCTACGGCGAGAATTACCGCTCGCAAGCACAATATCCGCTACAACACACGGCGCCTGCGGGAGCCTAGCTACAATATTCTGGTCGGTTCCCGTTACTACGCCGACTTGTTATCGCGCTACGACGATAATCGCGTTCTTGCTCTCGCGGCCTACAATGCGGGCCCCAACCGAGTCAGACGATGGACCGATGGCGACAAGAGTGTCGCGCGGTGGGTCGATACGATTCCCTTTAAGGAGACTCGCGAGTACGTGAGAGCAGTGTTAGCTTACAATGTTATTTACCGGACGATGGCTGGCAAGCCTGCTACGCTGTTGACCGAGGCCGAGCTCAATCATCAATACTAGATCAGATAGGGGTCCGTAATGAAAAGTCTTCAAATGCAATCCTGCGTTCACGATAACGCAACGATTGAGTGCGCGTTGTTCAAGGTTGAGATTCCCGCGCCTGGCGATATGGAAGTCATGGTCAAGATCGAAGCGTCACCTATCAACCCTTCGGATCTCGGTTTGATGTTCGGGGCCGCCGATGTGTCATCGATTCGTGCAAGCGAGAGAAATGGTCATCCTTCGATTGTGCTCGATGTTCCTGAGCCAGCCATGCGAATGATGTCGACCCGAATTGGAGACTGGTTACCAGTTGGCAATGAGGCGGCTGGAACCGTGGTTGAAGCGGGTAGCTCGGAGGCGGCGCAGGCGCTCCTAGGGAAGCGAGTCGCTCTGTTCGGGGGAGAGATGTACGCCGAATATCGCACCGTCTCAGCGTTTCAATGCATCCCCCTGTCCGAATCGGCAACGCCCGAGCAGGGTGCCTCTAGCTTTGTGAACCCAATGACAGCTCTGGGCTTCGTCGAGACAATGAAGATGGAGGGCCACAAGGCGATTATCCACACTGCAGCTGCCTCGAACCTAGGGCAGATGCTAAATAGGATTTGTTTGGCCGACGGTGTACCACTCGTCAACATTGTGAGGTCACCCGAGCAAGCTGCTTTGCTCCGTGAGCAGGGTGCTGAGCATGTCGTTGATTCCAGTGCGCCTGACTTTGCTGAAGCATTGACCGAGGCAGTAAAGGCCACCGGCGCGACACTCGCCTTTGACGCTATTGGCGGCGGAAAATTAGGTAATGCGATTTTAATGGCTATGGAGGCTGCGGCGGTTGAGCGAATGCCCGTTTGGTCTCGGTACGGCTCGGATGAGTTCAAACAACTCTACGTATATGGTGCTCTTGATCTGGCGCCGACAACACTTAACCGTGGCTACGGATTCGCGTGGGCCATCGGAGGCTGGCTATTGACACCGTTTATGGCCAAGGCGGGTCGCGAGATTGTTGAATCGATGCAGCGCCGGGTAGTAAGCGAACTGACTACAACTTTCGCTAGTCACTATTCGGATCGTCTGACGCTTGCCGAATCGGTGGCGCCCGAGGCCGGTCAGCGTTACGGCGTTCGTAAAACGGGGCAAAAAGCCCTGATCGTTTTTTAAGCGACCTTAACCACCTGCTAGCTTGCAAGGGTGGCCGAGCGATTCGAGGGTGCTCTTGCACAGTTGTCGCTGGTCACCCTGTATCTCGATACAGCCATCTTTAACCGAGCCACCGACGCCGCACCGCTGCTTTAATGTTTTGGCGAGATTCTTTAATGCGGCGCCATCTAGTGGGAGCTCTGAGATTACGGTGACCGCTTTGCCGCCGCGACCCTTGGTTTCTCGCCGTATTTTGGCAACACCATCCCCGATATTGGCGGGTCTCGCACTGCCGCAGACGCAATCGACAACGCCGCGCAAGCATTGCGGACAGAGTCGTCCTCTATCGGTACTATAAACAGGACGTCGTCCACTTTTTTTAGGCATGGGTATTTAGCTTTGTTGTTACAGGGCGAATGATAACAGCCCACGCATCGACCGCAGTGTAATGAGGAGCTCATGGCTACAGATCGCGAGGACTTGGAGGTAAAAATAGCTTATCTCGAAAGCGAGCAAGATAAATTAGAACGCGCTTTAAACGAGCACCACGAGCGCCTTGATAAGGCTGAACTGGTGATCGAAGAGTTGGCCAAGCGCCTCCGAGATCAATCGACCAAACTTGATGCTCTTGACTTGCCGGTGGACGAAAAACCACCGCACTATTGATCGCCCAAAAACGAATAGCCCGGGTAGCATGGGCTGATAATTACTATTTTGTAGGACCTAGCATGATATCCCGTAAACTGTTGATTTATGTCTTTATTTTAATTCCCGCCGCGCTGGTCGCTTGCGGCGGTACCGAGCCGAGCCAGAAGCCGCCTCATCAGATCTACTTCAATGGGCAAGTACTGACCATGGATACCGGTAACCCAAGGGCGGAAGCTATCAGTGCTCGCGACGGAGTTATTGAGGCGGTGGGTGACGATTCAGAGATCATGTTGCTTGTTGAAGCGCATAGCGAGTTGGTCGACCTTGAGGGTGCAACGCTGATGCCGGGCTTTGTCGATGCCCACGGACACTTCCCGGGGTCTGGGCGCACCGCATTTTCAGCGGATCTCAACAGTCCACCTATCGGCACTGTCTCGTCGATCGAGGAACTTCTGGCGACCCTGGAGGCTTTTGGCGAGCAACGCCCTGAGGGCTGGCTCGTCGGACATGGCTACGACGACACTCTACTGGCGGAGATGAGACATCCGACTCGCGATGACCTCGATCGTATTTCGGTGGAGCGTCCGATCGCGATAAGCCATGTGTCGGGCCATCTCGCGGTAGCCAACTCAGCAGCGCTCGAACTCATGGGCATCGATGAATCAACACCGGACCCAAAGGGTGGGCACATTGTCCGAGATCCGAACTCACCGGATAAGCGACGCCCCAATGGTGTACTGGAGGAGACGGCAGCCAGAGAGGTGTCGCTCAAGACATTAAATATCGATGCCACTGACGCAATGCGGATGACGCAGCTGGCGACCGATGAATACCTCAAGTACGGGGTGACGACGGCATCAGCAGGTGGTATGCCAACAGGCCTAGGCCAACTTGCGGGGGCCACCTCGAGTGCGGGAACCATGCCCCTTCGAGTCGCCTTTTTTCCGCTGATGGAGGAAATTGGTGATGATCTGCTGTCAGGCGAGACTCATTTGAGTGACTTCGCCATGGCTCGCGTCGAAGTGCCACGCGTAAAAATTATCGCGGACGGCAGTATTCAGGGGTACACGGGCTATCTAACCGAACCCTATCATCGGCCCTACAAGGGTGACGCGAGTTATCGAGGCTACCCGTCGGTGTTACGTGAAGACTTGTTTGATCAGGTGGCAGGTCTCTACGAGAAGCGGATTCAAGTGGCGATCCATGGCAATGGCGACGCGTCCATAGATGACTCGCTCGATGCTATCGCGGCAGCCGCCGAGCAACATCCATGGCCTGAAGCAATGCCTTTGATCATCCACGCGCAAATGACACGGCGTGACCAGCTCGGTCGAATGAGGGATCTTAACGTGACGCCGAGTTTTTTCTCAGCGCATACCTACTTCTGGGGCGATCGGCATGTCGGGATATTTATGGGCCCAGATCGCGCTTCCAACATGAGTCCTGCGAAATGGGCGATCGAGGCCGGCGTTCGTTTCTCATCGCATATGGATACGCCCATCACCCCAATGCGACCGCTTCAAGCGGTATGGAGCCAGGTAGAGCGTCTGAGTAAATCTGGCGCATTGATTGGACCACATCAACGTATCGACAGGGAGTCAGCGTTGCGCGCGGTGACTATTGACGCTGCCTGGCAGGTGTTCATGGATGACCGTATTGGTTCCCTCGAGCCGGGCAAGCTTGCGGATTTAATCGTCCTCTCAGGCGATCCGTTAACCGAGCCTGATGTAAGAGACCTAGCAGTGCTTCGAACTGTTATCGAAGGGGAGGTAGTCTACTCGATGCAATGAGTTAGTCTGCTACCGCTCGTGCTTTTTGAGACCAGTCCCGCAGTTCTTTCAAAAGCAGATCGGGCGCTTCCATGGCCGAGAAATGCCCCCCATGGGGAAGCGAATTATTGAAGTGAATCAGATTGTGATAACGGCGACGTGCCCATCGTTCACTTGCTCGCATGATCTCTGCTGGGAAAACGCTGAGTCCCATTGGTTTGTCGATAGGTGATAAATCGGGTTGGTTGAAGCTCTCCCAGTAGAGCTGCGCTGACGATCCCGCGCTGTTGGTCATCCAGTATAGTGTGACGTTGTCCAATAGGCTGTCTCGGTCAATGCTGTTTTCGGGATGCCTGATGCCGTGTCTGACGCAGTCTGTCCAATAGGCAAACTTTTCAATAATCCAGGCCAGCTGACCGGCCGGGGAGTCTGCTAGTCCATAAGCGAGGCTCTGAGGTCGAGTCGATTGTATTTTGGAATAACCCGAATCCCACTCCTGATAAAACTGAAATGCCGACAAGGCATCGAATTCATCCTCGTTGGGATCTGCTAGGAGCGCTTCATCGGGCGCTAAAATAGGCAAGGTGCAGTGCGCTGCGGTACAGCCGGTTGTTGGGCGCTGCACCAGTGAATGAGTCACCAGTGAGCCCCAGTCACCGCCGTGAGCGAGAAAGTTCTCATAACCTAATCGCGTCATTAGCTCGTCCCAGATTGCTGCAATGGCCTCAACGCCAACGCCGGGTTTATCAGGCTTACCCGAGAATCCGAAGCCGGGTAGCGATGGCAACACCACGTGGAAGGCCTGATCGGGTGTGCCGCCGTGCGCAGCAGGGTTGGTGAGTCGCGGGATTAACTCGATGTATTCTAGAACCGATCCGGGCCAACCGTGTGTGATCAACAATGGCATTGCGTCCGCATGCTGGCTTCGGACGTGAATGAAGTGAATGTCCAGGTCACTAATCGATGTTATCCAATTGGGGTATTGGTTGAGCGTAGTCGCCAGCCGTTCAAAGTCGTAGTCGTCGCGCCAATAGCGGACGAGCTCGGATAGGTAGGATAGAGGGACTCCCTGTATCCAGTCTTCCACTGTCTCTGATGTGGCGAGGCGGGTATTACTGAGTCGGGTTTTGAGGTCGTCGACAGCGCTTTGCTCTGTCGTCACAGTGAACGGAGAAATGATGGGATCCATGAGCGCCGCCTTTGATTGTTTCAGCGACGATACCGAGGAATCAAATCGCCCTCAACCAGCGGTTTTAGCAATTACCGATTCGTAATGTTTGGTCAGAAAATCAGATAACTTGGCGCGTTCGTCATCGGGTTCAACGTGGTTACCCAACAGGTAAGTCGAACGGGGTTCGCGATCCAAGAACAATTTGCCTGATAGGTCATCGCCTTGGCGAGATCGTGCCAGCCAAACAATTGTATCCGCCCCCTCTGCATGGTCACGAAGCACCGCTTGAGTAAGAAATCGAAAGCCCGGTAGTGACTTTTGCACCCCCGGTGTATCGGACCATCCAGGATGCATGGCATTCACCGATATGTTGGATTCCTGCCATCTTTCGGCCCAGAGCTCAGTCAGGACTGACAGGGCGCGTTTGCATTGGGCATAAGCTCTCGCACCGCGATAGCCATCAGCCCCAACATTCAGCCGGTTCATATTGAGTCGCTCTGCATACATGCCGCCGGAGACAACATTGATGACGCGGGCTTTGGTCTCATGATTTTGCAGTAGCGGCAGAAGCCCTTCGGTTAATCGCCAGGGTGTCAGCAGCAGTAGGGCAAAGCTGTTTTCCAATCCTTCGCTGGTGACTCTATGATCATTAAACAGCGCACCGGCATTATTGATCAGAACGTCCACGGCAGTGCTTCGAGCCAGCAGTCGATCGATAAGTCGTTCCGTTTCATTGACCAGCGATAGATCGCAATACTCGAAGTGGAAGTCATCGCGCCCGGTCTCGTTAAATAAAATGTCTTTTGTATTTACCGCTTTTTCGGCGTTTCGTACAACAAGAGTCAGAGAGGCGCCTGCCTCAGCAAGTGCGACAGCAGAGGCCAACCCTATGCCTGAGTTAGCGCCGGTAATCACGATGTGGCGACCCTCTAGACGCTCGCTCATAGGTGCCCAGCGCTTGAGGCCTTTGAGATAGCCATACCGAGTGAAGCACCGAAGAGCGCGAAGCGTTTGTGTGTCGTTTTTTTCGTTTTCAGGACTGATCACTGGCGGGGCAGGTTCGTCATTCAACGCTTTTTTGAGACCTGAGATTGCCACTTTTCCCAACGTTTCGGTGGCTTGCGGATTTCGTTTGATGAACGATTCCAATCCTAGGTGGAAATGGAAGTCCGCGGCGTAGGCGATAACAGTACCGTCAGCCGTTTCCGTAAATTCGATGGTGTCAGTCACGGTTAGTAGAAAACTTCTGCCTGAGATGACAATACATCTTCCGGGTACATACTGCGTCACGGTATAAGTCATAGTGAGCGGGAAGCGACCGAGCCGCACAAGGACTTTGAAGTTGGTGCCCTTGCCAATAGGACCTCGACTCAGCTTCGTGACTCGCCGTACAGACTGATCCCATTCAACCAAAGTTCGAAGATCAGCAAGATATCGAAAGCAATCAAGCGCTGTCCGGTCGACCGTGGTTTGTTCGCGGAGTTGAATCATTGGCCGGGTATCAAGAGATTTCCCGAGGTTACGACGTCAACCAGCGGTCAGTTCACAATCGACTGCTCTCAGTCATCGTGCCAAATTACTCTGAGAGGTTCTCCGAAATCGTCGTAGACAATCTGTTTCTTGCGCGCAGTAGCTCTGGCCCGAACCTTTTTTGGGGTGCGTTTCAACTTTTGACGTCGCCGCTCTTCTAAGGTTTTGACAACGTCAGTTAGAGGCGTGCGGGATTCGGAGGGTTTGGAGAAAACAGGCGTGCGGATAGGTGTAACGGCCTCATCGATACCACTTAGGCCAGGCTCTATGGCGCTTATCTCGCCACCAGCGTCGACAAAGGCCTTGGTTTGGTGCTCTAGCCGTCGCCTTATCTGATCTTTGGTGATCGGTTTTTTCATCTAACCGTCTCTCGGTTTGCCTGCCACTTGCGGTGCAGCCCTTCATTATAGTGTCCTTCGCCGATGGCTCAATGATCACGGCTAAACTCGTGGTTGATGATCCCAGTTTGCCTGCTACTATCGCAGACCGAGTGATATAGGCTGGCGCGACATAGGGGGCGGTGTGCGCGAAATACGATCTTCTCTCGTTTTCTTGTTTATGGCGGTGACGGTGATACCGCTTGCATCCCTGTTAGTTCTCTCGTCTTTTTTCATGCCTTACCGCGTCACCTATTTTTGGATCGGCCGTCCATGGTTGCAAATGGCGATTTGGGCAACTCGGGTCATTGGCGGTATCCGTTATAAGGTTCGAGGTTATGAGAATCTGCTCAAGGCCGCTGAATCCAACCGCGTGATCATTGGCAGTAAGCATCAGTCGACTTGGGAGACTTTCTTTTTTCCGGCTCTGATGACGAATCCGGTCGCCTACGTCTACAAACAGTCACTGCGCTGGGTGCCCTTCTTCGGTTGGGCGATCGGCCGCCTGCATATGGTGCCAATTGATCGTTCAGCTAAGGGTGATGCCTGGGAAAAAGTGGCCCGCATCGGAGCGCGATTGATGGATGAGGGTAAGTGGATCATTATGTTTCCAGAGGGAACACGAGCGCCGCGTGGTGATCAATTGCTCTACAAAACCGGAGCCGCTCGGCTTGCATTGGCTACCGATGCTGTCATTGTGCCAGTGGCGGTGTGCAGCGGACGTTGTTGGCCCAGGAAAACATGGACCTTTATCCCTGGAGAGGTCGAGGTGGTTTTTGGTGAGCCAATAAGGTCGCAACCTGGCGATGATGCCATGGCATTAATGGCTCGTGTTGAGGCATGGGTCGAGGCGACAATGCGCGAAATTGATGCCGATGCCTACGGGGTGACCTAAGGTGTTATCAGTGGATTTATTGAGTAGCTAGTGCGGATTGCATTGGAGAGATAGGAGGAAGTCATGGGACTCTACGATCGCTATGTCGTACCGCGCCTTGTTACCTGTGCTTGCGGTACCAAGCCCGTGATAAAACAGCGCCAAAAGGTGGTTCCAAAAGCAGTTGGCACGGTACTCGAATTTGGTATCGGTGCCGGACATAACTTGCCGCATTACGACTCATCGCGAATTGACCGCGTTATCGGCGTTGATCCCTGTAAAACATCCTGGGAGTTGGCCAGTGAGCGTGCAGCCAATCTCGACTTCGATGTTGAGTTTATTCAAGGCTCAGCACTCGATGTGCCCGTCGAGGACGCCTCGGTAGACTCGGTTTTGATCACCTTCACACTGTGCACTGTGCCCGATCCAATGGCCGCGCTTAAAGAGGCGAAACGAACCCTAAAGCCGGGAGGGAAAGTCTATTTTTGTGAGCATGGCCTGTCACCTGATGAACGCGTTGCAAAGTGGCAAAATCGCATCAATCCCCTATGGAAAAAAGTGTTCGGTGGTTGTCACATTAACAGGGATACAGCGGGTTTACTCGCCGATGCAGGCTTCAAGCTCGATGAGCTGGAGCAAATGTATTTACCCGGCACCCCGACCATTGCCGGCTTCAATACTTGGGGAGAAGCGAGTCTCGGCTAGCCAGCCAAGCAGGGCTCCTGAGGCGCTTTTGGTGAGGTCGGGGTTGCAAGCTACAGTGTCCCCGATCACCTCGACACCGATTTTCTGATAGGTCATTCCATTGAGCGTTGTAGATTGTCACGTATTGTTTGGTTGCCGCAGTTTGGTGATCTCTGGGGTTGCGCTTTTACTGTTGCTCAATGGATGTGCGGCGACCGATGAGACGATTACTGAACTTCGCCCGGCGACGCCTCAGTCATTGGCAGGGTTTTGGGAGGTTGATTACTCACGAAGCGATAATCTCAATGAGCAGCTGTCAACCATCGCCCGAAGGGTTCAGCGTGAGGCTGCAAGGCTTGCTCGGGCTGCCGAAGATGGCAGACCTTTCGTGGCCTCAGCGCTGCCCAATTCAAATGAACTTGTGACCTTGGCGCGGCTGACCGAAGTGATTACGGAGCCAACCTTGCTAGAAATTTATCAGGACGATTCTCGGGTAAGGATCAAGCGAGACAATAGTTTCGCGCTCGATTGCGCTGTGAGTCATGGCACCACCGGTTTTTCGCAAACGGTCGATGTGGTGGGTGCCCAGCGCTGCGGTTGGGATGCTGATCAGCTCTTATTCGAGTTGCAATTGTTTGAGGGCTTAGAAGTCTCGCACCGTTTCTCTGTTTCACAATCGCGCGATACGTTGCTCATGACGACAGTTGTTGCAACAGGTTCGAGTGCCTATCCGTTTCGCTTTAATCAGTATTTCACCCGATATGATCCCGGTGAGTTAGGCTATCGCTGCGAACGAACCTTGACTCGAGGTACCGTCTGCACCACCCAGAAAGAGTCACCTTAATGCGCTTTTATCGATTCTTCTTTTTGAGAACGGTCGTACTTTTTGGTGCTTTGCTGTCTTTAAGTATGGATCTGTTGGCAACTAATGTTACGCGCGACCTTGATGTCGGTATTGTTGTTAAGCCAATGACGCTGCCGTCTGATGCCACCGATATCGAGCGGTCATTTAGGAATAGTGAAGCGCAGTTAATTGCAGCATTACTCAAGGAATCTTTAGAGTTCTCGCAGCAATGGGGTGCCGTTAGAGTGTTTGAAGCAGCATCAACATTGCCTCATGTGCTGTGTCTGGTTTCACTTGAACAATCGAACGGGGAGCAGGTTTATCTCCGAGTGAGGGCTAAATCAGTCTCTGGGCGCTCCATCTTGGACACGGTTTACCGTTACGAAACGACTGCTGGTGATTACGTTGACGTAGAAAGCGATCCCTATCAGGCGGTTTTTACTCAGTTTGCGGAGGCACTTGAAAGCGAGGCGCACCGGGCATCGCTTAATGCACGGCGGTTGCAAACGATATCAGAGCTTCGATACGCGCTGACTTTGAGCGACGCGTTTGCGGGCTATCTAAAACAAAGTGAGGACCTCGGGGAGTGGGGCGTTGTCCGTATACCGGCAGCGAATGATCCAATGCTCGCCCGAATCAATCGCTTAAGGGATTACGAGATACTGTTCGTTGATGCTATCGATGCGCAGCGTGTGGAACAGAAAAACCAGTTGTTAGATGCTTATACCCTCTGGCGACGCTCCAGTCGTGAGCAACTGCTCTGGCTGCGCGACCGCTCACAGCGGCTAGCGCAGCGTCAAAGCGATAGAGGACAGAGCGAGTTTGTCCGGCTCAATTCAGCGTATGCCACTTACCGCGCGTATAAACTGCACCAACAGGAGTTGTATGAGTTGGTGGTCGAATTAGAAAGTGAGGGTAGGGCAACGGTGGTAGAAACGGACGAGGCGGTTTATCAGTTGTCGGGCACCCTCGACGCCCAGAGTAGGGAATGGCAAAGGACTTTGGCTTCTATTTTCGCGTTGGAGAACCCCACGCAGTGACTGATTTTCGGTATCTGGCCACATGCCCGGTCGGTGTGGGAAGTCTGCTAGCCGTGGAGCTCAAACAACTCGATGCCAGTGATATTCGAGAGACTCCTGCAGGGGTGGAGTGCGAGGGTGCGCTCTCGTTTGCTTACCGAGCGTGTCTGTGGAGTCGGCTTGCAAATCGCTTGTTGGTGCGAATTTCGGAATCTGTGGTCGACTCAACCGATACTGTTTACCGCGCGGTAAAAGCGGTGGACTGGCCGTCTCATTTCACCTCGAAGAGCGGCTTTGCTGTCGAGTTTCGAGGGCAAACTAGCTATATCAAGAACACACACTTTGGTGCGTTAAAAATCAAAGATGGCATCGTCGATCGCTTCAGAGAGGATGGTCTACTGCGTCCCTCGGTCTCGAAGTCGAACCCTGATATCCGGATTGTCGCTCAGCTGAGTAAAGGTCGCTTAACGTTGAGCATTGATTTATCGGGCGAGAGTTTGCATCGGCGAGGCTATCGCCTCGATGGCGGCAAGGCACCGCTAAAGGAGAATGTGGCGGCCGCGGTACTTTATCGCAGTGGTTGGTCGGACACTGTGTCGAACGGTGGGGTGCTGATAGACCCTATGTGTGGCTCCGGGACACTACTGATTGAAGCGGCGTTGATCGCGCTCGATAGGGCGCCCTCGCTTGAGCGGAAGTACTTTGGCTTTTTTGGCTGGTCGCAACACAATGAGGCCCAGTGGCGTGCCATCCTGGCTGATGCCCGATCGAGAGCGCTTACCCAGTTACCCGAGGGTGTGGAAATTAGGGGATACGATGGTGATCTGTCGGCGATAAAGCGAGCGGAAGAGAATGCGAGTCGGCTTGACCTGAATCAGGTGGTCAGAGTCAGGCGAAAGCCGCTTGCCGACGTGGTCAAGCCGTCGCATCGACCAATCGCTAACGGGCTAATTGTAACCAACCCGCCCTGGGGTGAGCGTCTTGGCACCAAGGATTCGGCGACGCAGTTATATCGTGCACTCGGTGAAAAGCTGCACGACTGCTTTCAAGGGTGGTCGGTTGGAGTGGTGGCCTCGGAACCCACCCACGCCAGGAATATAGGACTCAGGAGTCACAAGCAATACGCGCTAAAAAGCGGTCCTCTAGATATCGCGGTATACCTCTTCGAACTCGATCAGAGCAATCGACTCAGTGATCGAGTGGCCGCTCAGGCGGACTTATCCGAATCAAATGTCGGTAAGCCACTGAGTGACGGTGCACAAATGGTGGCGAATCGGCTGAAAAAAAATCACAAACGCTTGTCGGCATGGCTGAGAGATGAGCAGGTGAGTTGTTACCGGCTCTACGATGCCGACATGCCGGAGTACGCTGCTGCGATTGATATTTATGGTGATGAAGTACAGGTGGCCGAATACGCGGCGCCCAAGTCCGTGGATACTGATTCAGCAGAGCGGCGCTTCGAGGAAGTGATCTCAGCGGTCGCAAGGTATTGCGATAAGAGCCCGGACAAGATAGCGGTAAAGCAAAGAAAGCGTCAAAGGGGTTTAAGTCAGTACGAACGGATCGGGCAAACCCGCGAGAAGCTGGTCGTTGTTGAGCACGGGGCTAAGTTATTGGTCAATCTCCACGATTACCTCGATACCGGACTTTTCCTCGATCATCGTCCGTTGCGCCAGCTGATTCAGAAAACGGTTAGTGGCAAACGATTTCTGAATCTCTTTTCTTACACGGGAGTCGCGAGTGTTCAGGCTGCTGTAGGTGGCGCTCGCTACAGCACCAGCGTGGATCTCTCCAACACCTACATCAATTGGTATCGAGAAAATTTGGCGGTCAATGGACTATCAGAGGCCCAACACCGAGCTGTTCGTGAGGATGTTTTGACCTGGCTCGAGGGCGACGAGCAAATCTATGACATCATTTTGCTCGACCCTCCCACTTTTTCTAACTCAAAACGCTCCGAAGACTTTGATGTGCAGACCGATCACAAGCGCTTAATCGAGCTAACCATGAACCGCTTAGACCAACAGGGTGTGCTGTATTTTTCAAACAACAATAGACGTTTCGTTCTCGATGATGCCTTGACCTCTAAATTTAACATCGAAGACATCACTGCCCGCACCATTCCGCCGGACTTCGCACGCTCACCAAAGATTCACCGATGCTGGGCTATTCGACATCATCGGTCGAATTAGCCGTTCAGACGCGCACAACCGGGCATCGCGTTTGTGATATCCTGCGCGCCTTTTTTGAACCCTAGCCGTTGATTGTGACGCATCGAAAGGTGCTCAATAACATTGGGAGCAGGTGTGGCGAAAACGCTTTACGACAAACTATGGGATAGCCATTTGGTTGAGCAGCGCGAGGATGGCTCGGCCCTACTGTATATAGATCGACACCTGTTGCACGAGGTGACATCACCACAGGCGTTCGAGGGTCTAGATCTAGCCAGCCGAGCTCCACACCGGATCAGCGCCAATATTGCGGTGCCGGATCACAATGTATCAACTGACCCGGCGGAGCGAGCGATGCCCGGTTACTCGGGGGTAGACGATGCCACCAGCCGCTTACAGTTGGAAACTCTCGACACGAATTGCGACCGTTTTGGTATTCCTCTGATCGATTTGGCTGACAATCGCCAGGGTATTGTTCACGTCATGGGCCCCGAGCAGGGCGCCACACTACCCGGTATGACCATCGTCTGCGGTGATTCGCACACAGCCACCCACGGTGCGTTTGGTTCGCTCGCGCACGGGATCGGGACATCAGAGGTAGAGCACGTGTTAGCGACTCAGTGTTTGCTGACGCGAAAAATGAAAAATTTTCGAATTCGTATCGAGGGTGAGGTTGCCGCCGGTGTCACGGCAAAAGATCTGGCATTGGCGGTGATTGGTCAGATTGGCACAGCCGGTGCAACCGGCTGCGCACTAGAGTTCGCGGGTAGCGCGGTACGAGACCTGTCGATGGAAGGTCGGATGACTCTCTGTAACATGGCAATCGAGGCGGGTGCGCGCGTTGGCATGGTAGCCGTAGACGAAAAAACCCTCGAGTACGTAGCGGGCCGTCCGATGGCTCCGACTGGCGACGAGTGGGATAGGGCCCTAGCGTTCTGGAACACTCTGCACAGCGACCCGGGTGCGCATTTCGACGTTGATATCGAGCTGGATGCAACCGTGATAAAGCCTCACGTTACCTGGGGCACGTCGCCCGAGATGGTTGTCAGCATCAACGACTCAGTACCAACGCTCGATGCCAATGCTAGCGAGAGCCAGCGGAAAGGCTATGAACGAGCACTCGAATACATGGGCTTGAGGGGTGGTGAGCCAATCTCTTCCATCGCTGTTGATATGGTTTTCATTGGTTCTTGCACGAACGCGCGCATTGAGGATATGCGTGCGGCGGCTGAAGTGGTCAAAGGCAGAAAAAAGGCGGCGAATGTAGAGCGAGCGCTCGTTGTTCCCGGTTCAGGCTTGGTGAAGCGTCAGGCCGAGGAAGAAGGGCTCGATCAGATATTTATTAACGCAGGCCTCGAGTGGCGCTCGCCGGGTTGCTCTATGTGCCTCGCTATGAACGCCGATCGTCTGGAGCCCGGTAAGCGGTGTGCGAGCACTTCAAACCGGAACTTTGAAGGGCGCCAAGGAGCTGGTGGTCGCACCCACCTAGTGAGTCCTGCAATGGCGGCAGCTGCAGCGATTGCCGGTCACTTTGTTAATCCTGCGCAATTAGAGGCGGTGTCATGAGACCGTTTACCCAGCATGAGGGCTTGATGGTCTCGTTAGATCGCGCCAACGTCGATACCGACCTCATAATCCCAAAGCAATTCCTGAAGTCGATCCGTCGCACTGGATTTGGTCCAAACTTATTTGATGAGATTCGCTACCTGGACCCCTATAGCGCGGCGGAGCCAGAGAAGGAGCGCCGTCCTGATCCTGAGTTCCCGCTAAACCAAGACAGGTTTAAGGGAGCGAGTGTGCTGTTGGCCAGAGAGAACTTTGGTTGCGGTTCAAGCCGCGAGCACGCCGTGTGGGCTCTTGGTCAGTTTGGCATCAGAAGCGTTATTGCACCGAGTTTTGCCGATATTTTTAAGAACAACAGCTTTAAGAGTGGTTTGCTGCCGATCGAGATGCCGGCATCAGTCGTCGATGCATGGTTCGAAACGATTGCTCAAGGAACCAATGTGACTGTCGCGATCGATCTAAAAGAGGAGCGCCTCACCGATTCTGAGGGTGGCGAATTTAGTTTTGCTATCGATCCATTCAGGCGGCACTGTCTACTGAATGGCTTAGATGATATCGGTATCACCTTGCAGAGTAGTGATCGGATCAGTGAGTTCGAAGCTCAACATCAAGCAAAGTTTCCCTGGTTATTTCGAGAGGCTTCTCTGTAATGAGCCACGCTATTTTATTACTACCCGGCGATGGTATTGGGCCTGAGGTGGTAGGCCAGGCGAGGCGAGTTCTGCAAGCCGCAGGCGAAAAATATGGATTTCAAATTGCCTTTACCGAGGGAGATATCGGTGGTGTCGCTATCGAGCGACAAGGCAATCCTTACCCAGATAGCACCCGTCATCTAGCGTCCGAAGCCGACGCCATTTTACTAGGTGCAGTCGGCGGTCCACAGTGGGACGGCTTACCTGCCGCTCAGCGGCCCGAGCGGGGACTTCTCGCGATTCGGGCAGATATGGATTTGTTTTGCAATTTGCGCCCCGCACTTCTCTATCGGCAACTTGCTGACGCCTCAAGTTTGAAACCTGAGTTAGTGGCTGATCTCGATCTGCTCATAGTCCGAGAGTTGACTGGTGGCGTTTATTTTGGCGAGCCTCGCGGCATCAGAGAACTCGAGAACGGGGAAAGACAGGGATTCAACACGGATATCTACTCAGAATCCGAGATCCGGAGGATCGCACATCTTGGATTTCAATTTGCTCGTAAGCGTAACAAGCGACTGTGTTCAGTCGATAAAGCCAACGTCCTAGAGGTCACCATGCTGTGGCGGGACATTGTGTCAGAGGTGGCTTCTGATTACCCCGACGTCGAGCTGAGTCACATATATGTAGACAATGCTGCAATGCAACTTGTTCGCGCCCCAAAGCAATTCGACGTCATGCTAACGGGTAATTTGTTCGGCGATATTCTTTCCGACACTGCCGCGATGCTGACGGGTTCAATTGGTATGTTGCCATCAGCTTCGATGAATGCAGAGGCGCGGGGTCTCTATGAGCCGGTCCATGGGTCTGCGCCAGATATCGCGGGGCAGGGCAAGGCGAATCCAGTCGCTACAATATTGTCAGCAGCAATGTTACTGCGCTATTCCTTGAATGAGGACCGGGCTGCCGCAGCGATTGAAGCGGCAGTGCAGACAATTCTCGATCAGGGGCTTAGGACACTCGACATTGCCACTGACGACGAGGTTGCGGTCAGTACAGAAACCATGGGTAATGCCGTCGTAAACGCATTGCTCAATAACGAGTAGAGCTCTAGTCCATGAAGAAATTTAATGTTGCGATTGTGGGTGCAACCGGTGCTGTGGGCGAAGTGCTGATTGAGTTGCTGGAAACTCGTGAATTTCCGATCGATACGCTCTATTTATTGGCGTCTTCTCGTTCCGCAGGCACGAGTCTAAATTTTGCGGGAAAGCGCATTACGGTCTCTGCAATTGATGATTTCGATTTTTCTCAAGCACACATTGGTCTGTTCTCGGCGGGCGGGTCGGTCAGCGCTGAGTATGCACCGAAAGCGGCGTCTGCCGGGTGTATCGTGGTCGACAATACATCTCACTTTAGGCGAGATGACGATATTCCCCTGGTCGTCTCCGAGGTCAATCCTGAGGCTATCGGGGGCTATATCGAGCGAAACATTATCGCCAATCCAAATTGTTCGACGATGCAGATGTTGGTGGCACTAAAGCCAATCCACGATGCGGTTGGTATCGAGCGCATCAACGTTGCGACTTATCAGGCAGTGAGCGGGACGGGGAAGAGTGCTATTGAAGAGTTGGCGTCGCAAACAGCCAGATTGCTGAATGCGCAAACCATTGAATCAAAGGTGTATCCCAAACAGATCGCATTTAACGTACTCCCACATATCGATACCTTTCAGGACAATGGCTACACCCGCGAAGAGATGAAAATGGTATGGGAGACCCAGAAGATACTAGGGGACGAAACCATCAGAGTGAATCCGACCTGTGTCAGGGTTCCTGTGTTTCACGGACACGCCGAGGCTGTTCACATCGAAACCACGGCGCCTATTTCAGCCGAAGCTGCCACTCAGCTCCTAGCGCAGGCTCCCGGTGTTGTTGTGATGGACGAGCGCGCAGATGGTGGATACCCGACACCTGTCGATGATGCGTCTGGCACTGACCCGGTCTTCGTTGGGCGAATTCGTGAGGATATTAGCCATCCCAGCGGCTTAAATCTCTGGGTTGTCGCCGACAATCTCCGGAAAGGCGCTGCTTTGAATTCTGTGCAAATAGCTGAAGAACTTGTTCGTGATTACCTCTAACGCAACGCCTGTTATAAAGGTATATTAGTCGGAACAACGAAAAGAGAGACCGATGCTCCGAGCAAAACAATCAGTCCTTCTAGGGGTCTTGATATGCCTGTCGTCGCAAGCCAGTGCTGTGGGTCTGGGGGATGTTGCGCTCGAATCGTATGTTAACGAGCCGCTTCAGGCGACTATCGTGTTGCTTGATACTGGCACTCTCACTGAGCCTGAAATCCGGGTAGCGCTGGCATCGAGCGAGGACTTCGATCGTCTCGGTGTTGAAAGGTTGTTTTCGCTGGGCGACCTGAGTTTTTCCACGCAGCTAGATGGTCGGGGCGGTGGCTCGATTAGCATTGAATCGAGTGAGCCAATTCTTGAGCCCTATCTGATTTTCTGGTTGAGTTGCGGTGGCCGTCAGGTAGATTGCTACGCGAGTACACCGTGCTTGTCGATTTGCCCCCAGTGAGACCCTCTGGGGATCTTGCGGTGGTGGCATCGGGGTCAGCAACTGTCCTGTCTATTCCCGATACACCCGATACCTCGACAAGTATAGCGTCGAATTCGGACACACAATATCGAGTGAAAACTAACGATACGCTTTGGGAGATCGCAGCTGCAGTCAAGCCGAGCGGGTTGTCCGTTGAGCAGATGATGTTGGCGATTCAGGTTGCTAATCCGGAAGCCTTCCTTCGCAACAATATCAACGGACTAAAAGCCGGATATCTTCTGAGTTTTCCCTTAGTCGTTGTATCGGGACAATCGGAGCGAGAGGCGCGCCAAGCCGTCGCTGATCAATGGCGGATTTGGCGAAAGCCGGCTCAACCCGCGCTGCGAATTGTTGCTGACAGCGAGTTAGAGTTTGATTTAGATCCGATTACGCCAGCAGACGACAGTGATTCCACTCCGCTCGTCGAGCGTCCATCAGAACCCACAGCGTCAGTCCCGCCTGTGGCTGATAGCAATCTTGCGTTGATCGAAGAGCGACTCACACAGTTAAGTGCGCAAGTTGGCGAGTTGCAGGGCGTGGTTCAAGAGAAAGATGCGGAAATAGTCGAGCTACAGCGCGCGCTGACTGATGCACTCAAGGCAAACCAAGAACTTGGTCAGACGGCAGTCGGGAACGCGGGTACAAGCCCGCAGACAAGCCCTTCGGTGGAACCACAGGCGACCTCATCCTGGCTTCAATCCCTAATGTATTTGATTCTTTTGGGCGCTTTAATGGCTGGAGCTGCACTGTTGGTGATGCGTCGGCTAAAGGCCTCTGGTGATGAGCTATCAACCCCGTTTGACACTGATGAGCTTGTCGCGGTGGACGATCCACTCAAGCCGGTTCCCTCTATTCCCGATGAGCCCGCGCCGGAGACAACGAACAATAATGATGCCGGTTACGGCGAGTCACTACTGACGGGCTATGCGAGTGATCAGACCTTAGCGGATGCGGTTGCCGAGGCGGATATCTATGTTGC
>MDTB01032855.1_pt1 | contig 18415 bp, 15 predicted proteins | sample 811161 | NCBI WGS metagenome assembly MDTB01 (sample SAMN05326650, study PRJNA326480) | marine metagenome | isolation source: seawater | place: Mediterranean Sea | collected 2009
AACTCATCGTACCCGGCTCCATCTTTGTTCGCGGCACCCATCCGGCGAGCTTAATCATGTCGAGGGACTAGCCACGCCTTTAGACAAAGCGATCGCTGCCCCCAGCAACGACACACTGTACACCTCGGGTTGGTATGACCTTCGCCACGGCGACCTCGTGATTGAAGTGCCCCCCATGGACAAACCGGATCGTTACTGGAATGTGATGATCGCTGATGCTTACACCCATGTGACGTACATCGCGCGGCGTCATCACGGCACACGGGGCACGCGGGTGACTGTTAGATTCGACCCTTCGATACCGCCAGTCGATACCGATGCTGCGCTCGCGACGGTCGGCACGCCGACCGCATGGGTCATCATCAGAGTGTTAGTTGAATCAAAAGATGATCTCGAGGCCGCTAGGAAAATCCAACGCGCCATCCGCGTTACTACAAACATCGGCCATCCAAAAATTCTGACGGAGAGAGCAGGACGTGCGAATCAGATCGCGCGAGACGGTTCAGCGATCTTTGAAGAAATCCATACCTATATGAGTCTTGACCCGCCTGCCAAATGGCATCCACCATTATCTCAGGCCGCTAGTGAAATCCTTCGGAGCCCCTCCTCAGCATCAAACGAGACGCTTACTGAGGGCATTATGGAAGCAGAGCGATTACTGGTAGCCGGTAACACCCAAGATGGTGTTATCCAACATGGTTGGCGAACAGGACGTGGGACCGGCGGGCCAGGTGATGACATTTTAAGGCGTGCAATGGGCGCCAAATACGGCTTAGGCGGCCATTATCCCATCGAGAACCGGAGCTATATCGCAGTGCACGCAAGTAACGGCGCGAAGCTCGATGGCAACAGGCCCCTCAAGCTTAAGTTTGCCTCGAATCAGCTGCCTCCTTGCGCTGGCTTTTGGTCTCTTACTGCCTACGGAATGGATCTATATCTTGTAGAAAACGCCATCAACCGGTGGTCGATCAGTGATCGCACGCCCGGACTTCGATATGAGGAAGATGGCGGACTTACCATCACCTTGAGCGCAGCGGAGCCAAGCGATCCGTCCAACTGGCTCCCGGTTCCTAGTGGACCCTTCATGCTGGGCATGCGCGTCTACGAAGGCAAGGAATCGGTTTTGGCTTGCCAGTGGTTCCCACCGCCGCTTCAGCCCACTGATTAAAACGAGCAACAATATAAGTCACCCAATAGGCGGCGCTTACGAGATGTTAAGCGAAATTCCAGCCGGCGATAAACTCAATCTTGAAACTGATAAAGACAATGACAACTTCACAGACGACGAACTAGCCGGCGGCACAGACCCTCTAAGCCGTTTCTCCTGCAGATCAGGCTGCTTAAGCTCACAGACACAAAACTAAAGCCATAAGATGATGTGTCTTGCCCGCAGGTGCCTGAGTCACGCAGACGTGCTTAGAGCGCTCTAAACCTGCAATTAGATCATTGGAATACTAGACGCCTAAATCCAGACGTCTGTACACAGTGTTTTGTACACACCCACACGGTAGGTCCGAAGACATAACACATGGCGTGCTTTTGGACTAGGAAAAGGCGGCCTGGGAGGCCGCCCTGCGATTTTAACCTGCCCTTTAACTTACCGGTTGCGGGGATAGATTTTAAGGGTTTGCACTAGACTGGTGTTAACAACAGTCCTCATACTGCCCGCGGTTTTGTTAAACTCTGCTGTGGCGGGATGAGCGGCTATTTGCGCATTAATATGATCCATTTCAGTGACCGATCTAGCACCAAACCAGACCCAATTCGTGAATCGATCTCGGCCATAACCTATACCACCAAGTCCGTAAGATCTAATATCTGTATCTTCACTTAAGGCATCAGTCATCTTGCCAAATGCGGCGGCATAAGAACCCTGATCTTGAGGCTGGACATTGATATCATATTTTGTAAAAACCGAATCTTGCCCCCAATCATTCGCGTCGATTGGCGCCATTCCCATGTATTGCGTGACAGGCACAACACCTGCAGCCGTCATTTCACTCAGGAATTCGATGGCCGAAGGACACGTACGTAAAAGCTCAGATGCTTTTTCCTGATCCGCCGCGTTTTGAAACGTGTTGATAATAAAGTGGGTTGATTGATAGCCTCCGTTAAACACTTCTTGGTTCAGGCCTGCATCCGCTGGGTACTGCTTGCCACAGTCGGATGCCCAGAATTTATCCATTGCAACCACTACAGCATCAGGATTTGAGGCTTGGATGTGATAAAACGCGTAGAGTGGGCCCCTTTCATTGTGATGATCAGCCTGTGCGATTCCCGAAAAAAGCACTACCGCTAGCAACATAAAAAGCTGTTTCATTTTGGTTTCCTTGCATCATTTTAGAGAAAGGCGAGTAGTTTGTGATGCCTTAACGAGATAAGACAAGTTTAGTTCGATTTTGGACGCTCTGACATTAACGCCACGAAAAATGATACCGACTAGCGGGCCTCTTAAGGGTCTAAGGGAGCAGATCTTCGAAGCTACCGGCCCGGCTCGTAGCGTGTGTCACTTCAGCCCATATGACACCATTTGAGTCTAACTGCTCACGCGGAATAACCAGCAGATGAGCAGCAGGAACATCAGCTCGCTGCAAACGCAGCCCAAGCCAGTAATCCTCTAACCTTGCTGAAAGCGATCGCGAGGCTGTCTTAGCGTGGCTATGTGACTTAGTACGGAGTGATTTAACGATTCTAGGTTTAGCATAGAAATCAGCTAAATCTTGTGGAACAGCATTAGAGAAATATTACACACCACCTTTTCGGTAAGTTTAAGAAGGATGCTTCAGTGTCTTCAATTTTGTCTACTCCTATTCAGCGATCTCGGAAATATCCGAATCTGATCAAAGAGTTAGAAGCTTTTAAAAAAAGAAGATGGTGGCCAGAGGTGGAATCGAACCACCGACACGAGGATTTTCAGTCCTCTGCTCTACCGACTGAGCTATCTGGCCAGGCCCTATTGAAAAGCAGGCTTTCACGACAAGGCGCTCATTAAACCCAAGGCGCCTCAAGCAGTCAAGCACATCAGAACACCCCGCTGGATGCAGCCCTCAATATCGCGCACAATTTCCCTCATTGAACCCAAATCACTTGAGCGCGACCCCATGAGAGAAAACCACACCGCCTTAATTACTGCAGGCGCTTCTGGCCTAGGTCTCGTGATTGCAGAGACCCTTTCAAAACTCGGCATCACAATCCACATTATGGATCAAGATGAAGCAGCGCTTTCTGAGGCTCAATCGCGGTTGCCCAACGCCTCTTTTAGTCTCGGTGACGCAGCATCCCAAAGCGATGTCGAAAAGACATTCCGGGACCTAGCGGTATCCAGGGTTAAGCTCGACTATCTCATCAACAATGTGGGTATCGCGGGTCCAGCGGGGCTGATCGATGACATCGATCCTACTGAATGGGACAGAACCATCGCCGTCAATCTCAGTAGCGCCTTCTACGTGACTCGACTGGCGCTGCCGCTACTGCGTGCAACACGCGGCGTTATTATCAATATCTCATCGACTGCGGGTCTGTTTGGTTGTCCCCACCGCTCACCCTATGTGGCATCTAAGTGGGCGCTTATTGGGCTGACCAAAACTTGGGCCATGGAGTATGGTCCAGACGGCATTCGGGTTAACGCGGTCTGCCCTGGGAGTATTGAGGGTCCACGAATCGACAGCGTCATCGAGCGCGATGCGGCAAACCGTGGTCTTAACCCGGCTCAAGTCAGAGCAGATTATGAGCATCAAACCTCGATGCGCACCCTAGTGACGGCAGATGACGTTGCCCAAACGGTTGCGTTTTTATGCAGCGATGCTGCCCGGCACATCAGCGGCCAGGTCCTTGCAGTCGATGGTCACACGGAGACCCTTGCCAGCTTGTAGGCCCAAGACGTCCACAGGCTAGAAGGCACCATCGCTAACATTTTTAGTGCACCCGTTAGGCAGCACGTTAATCTCCGCCGTTGGTGTTAATCACCAGGTCGTTGCGCCTTTTCAGCGCCGCACCGGAGTGCCACAATGAGTCATCCATTGAGCGCAATCATGACAACCATTTCATCTAATCCCCCTCCGACGCCAGACTTCTACCTGTATCCGCCGGCGCCCATCCAGCGGACCGAAATCAGTCCCGAGGGTGACTGGGTTACTCTTTTTTGGGAAGACGATAGCGTCTTGGCGTGTTACTACCTTTGGCTGCAGGAGAATGATGTCGATCAAGGTGGCATTGACCCTGCCACGAGGGAAGGCCTACTAGACCCTGCAGAGCTTGTTCTTGAGAGAACGATCCACAACGCCTTTGTCGATGAATCTGGACATTTGTGCGTCGAGTGGCGCAAGGGTCCTCTCTCTCACTTTAATGGTGGCTGGCTTAAGACCCTGGCGGCAGGCCAGCATCGCGCTGGCGCGTTTATACCCTTGAGCATCCCTTGGCGGCGAGCCGATCTTGAAGCGCCTCCCAAACATTGCGCGAAGCGAGTTCAAAGCGATGCGCATGCCATGGCTGCCTGGCTCAACGATCTCGCGCGCTACGGCGTGACGTTGCTGGACAACGCGCCGACACAACCAGAGTTTTTGTTGAACTTTGCAGAATCCATAGGACCCATCCGAGACAGCAATTTTGGCAGGCTATGGGATGTGCATGCCGATCAAGCACTGGCCGGAAAAGCTGAGACCAACTCAACCGCCAATACAGGTCTGCGCCTTGGGCCCCACGCAGATTTACCCACGCGGCAGCTTCCACCGGCGTTTCAGTTTCTGCACTGCCTGCGCAATGAAGCGGTTGGCGGGGCCTCCACCCTATGCGATAGCCTTGCGATCATAGAGCACCTCAATGACTATCAGCCTGATGACCTTAGACAGCTAACGTCGAGCCGCTGGATTTTTTTTAACCGAGGGCCCGGACTCGATCACCGCTGGTCCGGGCCGATCATCGATTTTTCGGGAGCCGGCCGCAACCCAGTGATCAGGGCATTTTACCCAGTCAAAGCCTTTCCAGACATGCCGCAAAAAGAAGTCCCTAGCGCATACCAAGCGCTTAAGCGGTTTCAGCAGCTCGCCGCAAGCGATCAATTTGAACTGCGCTTGACCCTGCAACCGGGTCAAATTCTATGTTTTGATAATCACAGGATTCTTCATGGAAGAGATGCATTTGCCGCCCAAGGCGTGCGTCATCTCCAAGGGATCTACATCGACCGGGACGAAATCGATTGCCGAACCCGCGTCGCGAACCGGCTTGCTGATCACAACGCCGCACCTTCTAAGGAACGCTAATGCCACTCGCCATGAGAAACAACGTGTTTATCACCGCCGCAATCACTGGATCCGGCGGCACCCAAGATCGTAGTCCACATGTCCCCCGCAGTCCCCGGGAGATTGCTGATGCGGCGATTGCAGCCGCTGAAGACGGGGCGGCCGTGGTGCACTGTCATGTCCGTGATCCTGATACCGGCGAGCCGGCAAGAGACGTCGACCTCTACCGAGAGCTCACCGAGTACATCCGCGCATCCAACACCGATGTCGTTCTTAATTTAACCGCGGGGATGGGGGGCGACCTGGTGCTCGGATCGCCCGAAGCACCACTGCCACCAAATCCAGTGGGTACCGACATGGCAGGCGCAACGGAGCGGATCGCGCATCTCGCCGCCTGCTTGCCCGAAATAGCAACCCTTGATTGCGGCACAATGAACTTTGCAGAGGCCGATTATGTGATGACCAATACCCCTGGAACCCTTCGGTCCATGGCCAGCCAAATGACGGATCTGGGCATCCAAATCGAAATTGAAGCGTTTGACACCGGGCACCTCTGGTTTGCCAAACAACTTGTCGAGGAGGGACTGATTCGGGATCCGGTGATGGTTCAGCTCTGTATGGGCATCCCATGGGGCGCGCCGGATGATCTCAACACCCTGATGGCCATGGTCAATAATGTCCCCCCCGGATGGCTATACTCTGCTTTTTCGATTGGGAAAAACCAAATGCCCTATGTCGGCGCCGCGGTGCTCGCGGGAGCCAATGTGCGCGTTGGGTTAGAGGATAACCTCTGGCTCGAGCGCGGGGTGCTCGCCAGTAATGCACAATTAGTCGAGAAAGCCTACGGCATCATTGATGCGATGGGGGTTGGCATCATGACCCCTGAGGAAGTTCGACAGGAATTGGGTTTGATCAAACGTGACCCGCCCGCCTAGACGAACCGGCCCTGCTAATCGGCGGAGCCCCCTTAGATCCACCGCTCACGGTTCATAGGACTCCGATAACGCTTGATAAATCGCAACTGATAAGTCGTCGCGAAATCGATGGGGTGATCTGAACAGCTGAATTAAACCCACCGCAATAATCTGCTCAACAGGGTCCATCCAATAGACCGTGCCAGAGGCGCCGCCCCAGTCGATTTCACCGGCTGAAGATAAAACACCGCGACGGACTGGATCAATATAAACGCCAATTCCGAGGCCATGACCAGCACCCAAACCCAACGTTGGATTATGATCTGGCCCAATGTTCGCATCCGAGATCGCCCTCGGTAAATGATCCCGCGTCATCAGCGCTACAGTTTTTGGGCTCAAGATCTGACGATCAAGAAATCGGCCCTTGGCACGCAACATCTCCAGAAAGTTCAGATAATCCTGGGCGGTTGAAAAGAGACCAACCCCTCCAGAGTCAAATTGCATCACCCGCTGGGGACCAGCAAAAGGTAGCCCGTGAGCCACTACTAGTTCCGAGGACTCAGGGTTATAAGCCTGCATCGACGTCAAACGGTGCGCTTGATCAGGTGCCACGCTGAACGACGTGTCTTTCATGTTCAGCGGGTCAAAGACCTGTGATTTCATGAAAGCTTGCAGCGTTTGACCTGATATTCGCTCAATGAGCGCGCCTAAGACATCAGAAGCATAGCTATAACCCCATTCGGTACCCGGCTCAAATCGCAACGGGAGCTGAGCTAAACGCTGGGTAAATTCAGTCAGATCTGCGCTTTGATCAAGTTTTAGCTGCTGCTGCATTGCGCTGAGCGGATGCTCACCCCGAAAGCCGTAGCTCAACCCTGACATATGCGTAAAAAGATGACGTACCGTCATCTCACCAATTGCAGGCCGAATCGCGTGTCCATCGAACACGCCCATCTCTTTAAACTCGGGTAAATACCTCGCCACTGGATCATCAAGATGAAATTCACCCGCCTCATAGAGCACCAGCGCGGCCACGGCGGTCACCGCCTTGGTCATCGAATAAATCCGAAACAGGTCATCGGGCTTAAGCATCTCTGGATTATCCAGACCCCGCGCGCCCCGGGTGACAGACGCAATCACCCGCCCATTACGACTGACCATCACCGTCATTCCAGGCACTTTTTTATCTTCGACATAGGCATCCACAAGGGCAGTCACGCGGTCAAGCCGACTGACATCGATCCCTTCATCCGCAGGCGTCCACACCTCGCCAGCCATTGCCAGATTGGTTACAGCCAGGTTGTAAAACAGAAGACCAAAAATCAAAAGCATTATGCCCAGTCGATTGTTGGCTTCTAAATCTGTCATCGCTTTTTCCAGAGCAGCCTGCTTCATTTGCTGCATCAATGTTGCAAAAATCTCTCGCCGTCCTGGACCGCTGGCAATCCGAGCACCGAGCGCCGTGGGTGTCGCGCAAAGGCCTCACCCACGCGTGGTACTATAGATCATGCGCTTACAAAACGCCCTGATCACTGGTTTAGCCCTCGCTGCGTTACTAACGGCAACGGTGAGTCATGGCGCGGGTACTTTGCGTGTCTCCCATGCGCTCGAATACGGCGGCGCTGAAAACCTGAATCCTTATGACCCCAACCGGTTCACCCCAGCGATTTATTTTTTATATTCTCGACTCGTCCGGCCCAACGATCAGGATGCACCATCCCCAGACCTTGCCCTTGCTTGGTCCAGCAATGCTGAATCGGATCGCTGGCGCTTCGAGCTCCGAGACAATGTTCGATTCCATGATGGCAGCACATTCGGTGCCGAAGACGTCGCTTATTCCTTAAAGTTCCTGCTAGACCCCGAGCTTGATTCACCGCTGATTTCCACACTCGGCATTATCGAGGAGGTCGAGGTGATTGATCCGCTGACCGTCGATATCCACCTCGCTCAAGCCCACGCAGATTTTCCGGTATTGCTGATGGATTATCGCGCACGAATTATTCCAGCAGGTATCGGCCTTGCTATCCGAGAAGTCGGGATCGGTACCGGTCCTTTTAAGCTTGACCTCAATGATCCCGAGGGCATCAGCCGGGTTGTCGCCAATCCGGACTATTTTTTAGGCCCCCCAGGACTCGATCAAATCGAAATCATCGGTGTCAACGACGCCAATGCTCGCATGCAGGCGCTCCTTTCTGGGCAGCTCGATTATGTCGAGCGGGTCAGCCCAAGGCTTGCGCCGCTGTTTAAAGACAACCCAAGTTTTAAACTGCAGCGCTTTCCAACCGGTGAGATGAACCATATTGCGTTTCGGACAGACATACCGCCCTTTGACGATTACAGGGTACGCAAAGCCCTGAGAATTGCAGTCGATCGCCAAGCTTTGATCAACACTGCCATCGGCCGAGGTGGGGCCGTGGTCGCCTGCGACGCACCGGTTTGGCCCGGGGACCAATATCGCTTGCACCGAACCTGCGAGCAAGATCAGGCCGAAGCAAAACGGCTATTGGCAGAAGCGGGATTCGAAGACGGCCTCACCTTTGACCTCTATACCACAGGACTGTTTGCGACGGGTATCCCAATTGCTGAGGTGTACCAACGCCAACTAGCCGCAATTGGTGTGACAGTGAACATTGTTGTTGCACCAGCGGATGGCTACTACGGCGACGTTTGGTTAAACAAGGCCGCGTGCGTGAGCTATTGGGGGCATCGTCCAGCGGACCAATATCTGAATGAACTCTATCGCGCCGGTGGCAGCTGGAATGAAACCTACTGGAATCGCCCAGACTTTGACCAAATACTTGACTCAGCAAGGGCTGAACTTAATTTCGAAAAGCGGCAAGCATTGTACTTTGAAGCTCAGGACCTGCTCTTTGAACAAGGGGGCACCTTCATGCCCTTTCATTACGTCAACCATCGCATCATCAGCGCAGACGTCCAAGGCTTTGACGACATTATGGAGTTCGCAGTTCGGTGGTATCGAATCAGTAAACCCTAGCCGTCGCTTCGCTGTAGCCAAACCCCTTCATCGATGCGACAACACCGCGGCAAGGAGTTCGCGGGTGTAAGGATGCGCGGGTTGCTCGAAAATCTCCTGCGTGGCTCCGGCTTCACAAATTCTTCCGTTGCGTAAAATCGCCACATGATCAGCCAACGCGCCCACCACCGGCAAATCGTGAGAGACAAATAACACGGTCAGCTGTCTCTTTGACTTGAGTTCAGTCAAAAGTTGCATCATCGACGCCTGAACCGAAACGTCCAATGCCGACGTAATTTCATCGCACAAAAGCAAATCCGGTTTCGCAGCCAAAGCTCTCGCGATTGCGACGCGCTGGCGCTCGCCCCCAGACAGTTGACCCGGGAACCGGTCCAGATAGTCACGCGGCAATTGAACACTGTCCATCAAGTCGTAAGCCTCCGCCGAGCGCTCAGACGCGGAGTAGTTAAAGTAGAGCCGCAGCGGCCGCTCGATGATGTCACGAATTGTTCGGCGTGGATTTAAAGAAGCATCAGGATTCTGGAAAACGAGTTGGATTTTCCTCAAAACCTCTGGGCTACGCCGACCCACCGGGATCAACAAATCATGCTGATTCAGAAATGTTGCCATGCCCCTCAATCCCGGTTGAAGACCGGCCAAAGTTCTCAGGATCGAGCTTTTCCCGCTTCCAGACTCTCCCACCAAACCTAGCGTTTGGCCTTGCCTTAACTCGAGACTCACATCAGCCACAACGGGTTCAGGCGCGCCATGTAACCACCGCTTGATGGGTCCCGTGGACTGATAGGTTAACGCCAGATCCCGCACCGCTAATACAACCTTGCGCTCTGGCTCGAATCCCTCCAAAACTGCTCTCGGGGACGAATTAGGCAATTGGAACGGTGCGATCGATGACTGCCGACTGCACTTGATAAGATGTCCCTTAACGTCAATCACGTCTGGTTTTTGAGTTCGACAGACCGCTTCCGAAAAACCGCAACGCGCCTCAAAAGCGCAGGAATCCTTTGGAGCGCCCAATGATTCGGGTAGTCGGCCCCGAATGCCATCCGGCAGCGAAGCCTGTCCCAGCCGAGGCACACTCGCCAGTAAAGCTTGGGTATAAGGGTGGCCTGGCTGGTCCATCACCGTTTCTTGGGTACCCGCCTCAATAATCTCCCCCGCATACATCACCGCGATTTTTTGGCAGGTCTTGGCGATGACTCCAATGTCATGGCTCACGAACACCATCGCCGTTTGGGTCGTCTCGCTGATCTCTGATAGCAGCTGCAGCACTTGGCCCTGAGTGGTGACATCGAGACCCGTGGTCGGTTCATCGAGGAGGAGGAGTCTGGGACTGCCCGCCAGCGCCATCGCGATGGCCACCCGCTGTTGCTGACCCCCCGACAGTTCGTGCGGATATCGATCCAGCAATTTCTCAGGTGAAGGCAGTTGTACCCGCTCGAACAACTCAATCGACTTGTTTTTCCAATGCGTTGCTGGCACCTCTGAATGCAATTGCAGCGCCTCAACCATTTGCGCCGAAATTTTTAGAGTCGGCGTTAGCGCCTGGCCCGCGTTTTGAGGAATGAGCGCCATACCGCCGCCCCTCAGTCGCTGAAGCGCCTCAACCGACGCTTGATCGGGATCCTGACCCTCAAATAACACGCCACCCGAGAGCCTTTTTAGACCCGGCTTGTAATGCCCCATGATCGACAACAGCAAGGTGCTTTTACCGCATCCACTCTCGCCTACGACCCCCAAAGTCTCCCCAGGATCTAAAGTTAGATCCGCCTCGTTGACCAGCAACACAGGTTCGCCATCCGCCGACTGGTAGCCCACGCAGACCTTCTCAAGACGCAGCAATGCCGTCATTAGAGCGTCCTAGCTTGAGTTCGATCGAGGCCGAGCGCTTTGGCCAAAGCATCGGCAACGAGATTGATGCCAATGATCAGGGAACTCAGCGCAATCATCGGCGCCAGGACTGGCCAAGGCGCTAGCGGCATATAGATCCGTGCGTTGGCGATCATTAACCCCCAGTCGGGCGTCGGCGGCGTGACCCCAAACCCCAAAAAAGACAACGCGCTGAATGCCAGGAGCATCCAAGACCAACGCATCGCACTTTCAACCAGCAGCACATCGCGGACATTCGGCAGGATTTCTTTGAGCACGATACTCAATGTGCTCTCGCCCCTCGCTCTAGCGGATTGCACGTAATCTTTGACCACTTCATCGAGGGTTGCCGCGCGCGCCAATCGAACCACGCCGATCCCATAGAAAAACCCAAGGGTCAAAATCATTACCAAAGGTTCGTTGCCGAAGCTTGCGATGATCAGCAGCAAGAAGATCATGAAAGGTATCGCCAAAAACGTGTCGACCGTGCGCATGATCAATTCATCTAGGCGTCCACCTTTGAGACCGGCCACCATCCCCAGAAAGCTTCCCCAGGTTATGGCCATGATCGTGCCAAAAACAGTGACCAGGAGCGCTTGCCGCCCTCCGAGGAAGGTTCGTGTCAGAACATCCCGCCCTAGGGTGTCGAGTCCAGCCCAGTGCTGCAGACTGGGGCCCATCGCGTCAAGCACCTCGCTTTGAGCATTAAAGTCATAAGGCACAATCAGCGGCGCGATCAAAGCGAGCCCGCAATGGAAAAGGACCAGCCCGAGGCCAATTCGCCCTGAAGGCGATCGAAGCAACGCCATCAAAAGTGGATGACGGATCACAGCGGTGCTCCTTGCCGGGTTCGAAGTTTTGGATTCAGCAACAGCGTCGCGATGTCCGCCATTAAATTGAGCCCAACATAAATCGAAGCCATGAGCAGCGCGAGGGCTTGGACCAAGGGAAAATCACGATCCGCAATCGCGTTTACCGATAGCCGTCCAATCCCTGGATAATTGAAAACAACCTCAACCACCAGAACGCCCCCCATCAACCATGCAATGTTCAGCGCAATGAGGTTAATGGCCGGTAAGAGCGCGTTAGGCAATGCATGACGCAAGACCTGCCGCGTTCTCGATAACCCTTTGAGCTCGCTCATCATCACAAAGTCACTGGCGAGCACATCAATCATACTGGTCCTGACCATGCGCATAATGTGCGCCACCATCACCAGCATCAGTGTCAGTACGGGCAATCCTATTTGGGTAAAAACCTCGGAAATCGGCGCATCGACGCGCATAATGACGATTCCCGGAAGCCACCCCAAATACACACTGAAGAAAGAAATCAACAGGGTGCCAGTGATAAATTCTGGGATCGTCATAAAAAAAATCGCCGCAGAAGAAATCAAAAGATCGGCTTTTTTATCCCGCCACAGCGCGGCGAGCACCCCCAAAAATATCGCCAGAGGGATCCCCAGCGCTGCCGCTGTCAGACCAAGGATTAAGGTATTTCTAAAACGCGGGCCGATCACGTTCTCAAGCGGCTTACTCCGCTTGATACTATTACCCAGATCACCTTGCACTAAGCCCTCTGCCCAGGCGAGATAGCGAACATGCGCCGACTCGTTCAGGCGATGTTCAACTCGGCAATTTTCTAAACGCTGGCCTTGAGCCATCTGACCTAAAAATGCCTCGCAGGCATCACCCGGTAATAGTTCAACGGCTAGGAAAACCACCAAAGAGACGACCCAAAGCGTCACAAAAGCAAACAAACATCGAAAGGCAATTAAACGCAGCAAGGCTCATCCCACTGGCTTAAACCGCGCAGAGACGACTGAAACTCGCGCTTGACGGGTCTTGGGGTAAGGATCACCAAGCGCACAGGCCCAATTGGGCGCCCTGTTTTAAAACCGCTTTGGTTGACGAGTTGGGTATTAATTCCGCGATCCCCTTTTTGCACACGAGGGTTTGATCGCCGTAACCCGCGAGATCCAGCAAGATCTGATCAAGATGGCGGTACTGAATGTCATGACCCTCGTCGGGATAGGCCCGAATGGTGACTGCCGCCTGGGGAAAAACATCCCTCCAAACTTCAAGACTTTGAGCCCCTAAAACCGCATCGGAGAGACCTGCATAAACAAAAACTGGCGCCTTCACAGGGCTCATATCGATCAAGCCTTCTTGGCAGTAAAGCTTAATCTCATGATCGAGCGGCATCGGGTCAGCTAATTGTCCGCGCATAAAATGCGCCCGAGCGCCCTCATCAAACGCGGTGTCTTGAAAACCTGTGACCTGATGCATTGGGCTATCTGATTCAAAAGCAAAAAACTGCATTGGGTATCGCAGCAAATCACGATAGGCACTCGCAGGCGAATCTGCACTGCACCGCTGACCGCCGCCTAAGGAGGGCGCAGTTGCTGCCAAATGGACTGAATGCAATCGCTCAGGATTACGGCTTGCAATCTTTTGAGTGTAGGGTCCGCCGCCAGAAATACCGAACACCGAAAACTTTTTAACTTTGAGATGCGCCAACACCCGCTCAACATCTTCCGAAAAACTCGCCATTGTCAGGCCTGGGTCGAAGGGCGTTTGTCCAAAGCCATTGCGTTCGACGGTGATGAACCTCAGCCCCAAATCGGACCGAAGTGTCTGCAGAAAGTCCAATAGTCTGATGGCTCGAACGGATGTGCCGAGTCCTCCGGTAAAAACAACCGCCTGCCCCAATGGATCACCATCATCAATAAAATGGATGGGGCGCCCTCCCGGAGCCTCGATCCGCTGAACCGTCGGCCCTAATTCATCAAATTTCTGGGGAAATTCGACTGCGGCGGCATTTGCATCGACCTCAATCATAAGTCCCAACATCAGCGCCCACTTCACCGCTTTAAACATCTATCTGCTCCGCCGCTTCATTTCTGTGTCGCTTCATTTATGTGTCGTTTAACACTTGCACCGCGGCATCTCTCCGGCTGCATCAGTCCCCTGCACCCCTATTGAATCCAGACCTAGGTCTCACAGGTCGTCGTCTTTTCCTTTAAATCATCGAAAGAACCATTGGCTCGGAGCCGCGGCTGTCTTCTACCCTTTAAAAATTTTTTCATTGTCTTTCGGCTGTTATGTTTGGCTCTAACGCCACCGCTTAAACTCCGCCAGGGTCCAGCCTAGGGTAAGTGACCACCGAATCCACAAATTGCTCTATTGCCGGTCACAATGCAACCGACCATACTGCGATGCGAGGGTCTGGTCCATCAGTAGGACTCGCCAGGCGGGCTCACCAAAGGCACCTTGATTAACCGAGCCTCTAACCTTTTATCCAAAGAGTATAGCTATGATTCAGAGCGTTGCAGTGATTGGAACCGGCGTCATTGGTACAGGGTGGGCCCTCCGATGCTTGGCCAGCGGACGACGAGTCGAAGCTTTTGACCCCAGCCCCAACTTTAAAACACGGCTTGCAGATGAAATAGATCGGCTGTGGCCGGTCCTTGAAAAACGCGGCCTCGCCGAACACGCCGACCCAACGCAAATCCGCTATCACGACTCCATCGCACGAGCCTGCGCTGATGCTGATTTTGTTCAAGAATCCGCACCGGAGGGGCTGACCATCAAACAGGCGCTGCACGCAGAGATTGATGACGCTTGTTCGCCAGAGATCATCATTGCATCGAGTTCCTCGGGTTTGCTGCCCAGCCAAATCCAATCCGTTTGCGCGTATCCTGAACGCATGCTAATCGGCCATCCCTTTAATCCAGTCTATTTATTACCCTTAGTTGAAGTGGTGGGTGGTGAGGGCACCCAGGCCAAGGCCCTCGATATGGCCTCGGACTTTTATCAACAACTGGGGATGCGGCCTTTACGGGTCCGAAACGAGATCGAAGGCTACCTGTCTGATCGGCTTCAAGAAGCCCTCTGGCGAGAGGCGTTGCATCTCGTCAACGACGGGATTGCCACCACCCAAGAGCTCGATGATGCCATCACCTACGGCCCAGGACTTCGCTGGGCAATGATGGGTACCTGTTTGACCTTTCACCTGGCCGGCGGCCAAGGGGGCATGCGGCATATGCTCGAGCAATTTGGACCCGCGCTCAAATTACCCTGGACGAAGCTTGAGGCCCCGGAATTATCGGAAACCCTCATCGATCAAATGGTAGCGGGGACCGCCGAACAAGCCGGAACGAAGTCTATCGCAGAACTTGAATCCATGCGGGATGAGTGTCTGATTGAAATTATGGCAGTCGTTGAAAAGTATCGATCCGCTGGGCTCTAAGGCGCACACCGGATGGGTTCCGCACTTGGCGCCCTAATCCGTCTTTAGAACTACTGGGCTTCGATCTTTACGCTGTTGATTCGTTCCACTTAATTTCATGGCCCTCGACCCGAGGTTTGTCATCAACCAGTTCTTCCGGGAAGCCCGGTGCGCGCAGCTCGAGTGCACAAGCATCTTCCAGACGTTTGACGATCATCGAGGACCAAGCACGCGCACCATACCGACGCTGGCCGTCTCTGAAAATTTGCTCCAGCAGCGGCGAGACCTCTAACGGGATCGCTTGAGCATCAGCAACCGCCTGAAACAACCCTAGATCCTTTAACACTAAATCCATCGTGAAATTAATGTTGTAACTTCCATTTAAGATCACCTGACTTTCAGTCTCGTGAACAAAAGAATTCCCCGAGGAAACGCGGATGGCTTCATAAGCCAAACCGAGATCAATGCCAGATTTTTCGGCGACCGTAAGCGCCTCTCCCACAGACACAAGATTGGCAAATGCGAGATAGTTAGTAATCACTTTTAAAATCGAAGCCGAGCCGAGTTCTCCAGTATGGAGAATATCCTTGCCCATTTCCGCGAGCACGGGCATTACCTTCTCGAACGCAGATCTTGATCCTGCGGCCAAGATCGCAATATTTCCGGTTGCGGCACGGTGACAACCCCCAGAGACCGGCGCTTCAACGGTCTCGGCGCCCCGGCGGCGAACCTCTTTATCGATCCTCTGGATTTCATTGCCATCGGTCGTCGACATCTCGATCCACACTTTACCCGGGCCCAAACCCTCGAGCACACCGCCATCTCCCTCAAGAACCTCCATCGATGCGCGCGGTGAAGGTAAACAAGTAATGATCACATCGCATTGCTTTGCGAGTTCAGCAGGCGAATCCGCCCATCCAGCACCCTTGTCAATGAAAGGTTGGGCCAGGGCTTTATCGAGATCTCGGACCGTGAGCTCGATTTCAGGCGCGCTGAGTAAACTGCCTGCAAGCTGATGACCCACGTTGCCTAATCCGATAAATCCTGCTTTCATTCTCTGGCTCCTTCTTATTTTGACCGAATTTGATGGAGTCCCATTAGAGGTCAAAGTCTTCATAATTCATAGAGGGCATTCAGACGTGTATGACAGCATCAGGGATCACGAACAAAAGCCGCGCCTATCTTCTCGTGGTGCTTTGCGTCATGAGCGTATCTGTCATGAGTAGTCCTGCCCCGCGCTCGGTGACATCTCAGCCCAAAGCCATCGTGATCTTAATGGATGGAATTCCAGCCGATGTCCTCGAATCCGTCGACACCCCAACCATCGATGCTATCAGCGCACAAGGGGGATACCGCCAGGGTTATGTTGGCGGCACCATCGGGGCGCCGAGCGAGAGTCCGACAATCTCGGCGGTCGGTTATCAGACGATGTTGACGGGTACTTGGGCCAACAAGCACAACGTCTACAACAATGATATCGAAGCGCCGAACTACGCCTATTGGGATTTTTTTAGAATCGCTAAAACAGCAAATCCCCAGCTAAAAACGGCACTCTTCTCGACTTGGGAAGACAATCGAACCAAGCTGCTGGGCGATGGCTTAGCTGAGGCCGGAGGGCACAAGCTCGATTACTTTTATGATGGCCTCGAGCATCAAACAGCCGCTTACCCGCACGATGCAGAGGCGAATTACATCAAAGCCATTGATCAAGCTGTCGCCGAAGATGCTGTGCGCCATATAAAAAACGAGGCGCCAGACCTGTCTTGGCTTTACCTCCAATACACCGATGATGTCGGTCACGCCCTGGGCGACAGTGAACCATTGCGGCAAGCGGTTGCGGATATGGACAACTTACTGTCTGAACTCTGGCAAACGATCATTTCGAGAGCTGATGCGCACAATGAAGACTGGTTGGTACTGGTCACCACAGATCATGGCCGCGACGCCAAAACCGGAAAACACCACGGCGCTCAATCGGCCAGGGAAAGAACCATTTGGATTGCAGCGAATCACCCTCAGCTCGATACATCCAAGGCCCGTGATGCGGCGATGGTTGATATCTTGCCAACCCTGCTCGAACATCTCCAAATCAAAGCTCCGACCAAGATCGCCGAACAGCTCGATGGCCGCTCTTTGTTGATTGCACCTTAAATTGAAGGCACCTTAAATTGAACGCACCCTGGATTGATTGCAGCCTAAAGCCGTTAGGTCAAGACAACATGATGCCATTTTGGTCTACACAGGTAGGTGTTGATGACCACAGCTGGCGCCAATGAAATTTTAAGCCATGACTGCCTGCGCAGAGGGACTGACCTTTTAGGCCGGGCCAACCCCTGTCGACAGCGGTCGCGGCACCCTAAGACGTGGGCGCATCACCTGAGGCAATCTGCATACGGCGCAATTCTTCCCAACCCAGATAGCCTGTGAAGTGGTCATCGTCAAAAAAGATCACCGGACCGTTGCAGATAAACAGGTATTCCGTATCCTCCAGGGCCGTCGTCTCGCCATGCAGCATGCCATTGGGTTCGTAAACATAGTCTCCGGCATTTAAGACGCCGTCCCTAACTTGAAGCTTGCCGCTCAGAATAAAGGTGTGCGAGCCACTCAAGTGCTTGTGGGGACCCGCGGTGTAGCCTTTTAACCAGCGAAACAAAACCGCCCAGGAACCGCTCTCCGAGCCCGTGTACAAAATTTTCATGAACGACTTTTCGCCGCTTTGCAGCCACTCCATTTTCGATGCCTCGACCAAGGTATCCATGAGCTCACTGTTTACGGGGGATATTTCTTGGGATAGGGCCATTGTTGTCTCCTTTATTTGCGAAAACTGATTCTTAAAACCGAGGTGATTCTTTAATACTTTCAACCCATGGGATGAATCATTCAACCATTGGGCGGTTTACGGCGACCTTTACTCTTGAGTTGGAAAAAGTAATCCGCTCAATCCCTTGGGAGAGAGAATTTCGATCCAGTAACCATCGGGGTCTTGCACGAAAGCCAGGCCCTTCATATTGCCGTCATCCGGCCGCTTGACATAGATCACCCCAAGATCGTCGAACCGCGCGCAGGCTGCATAGACGTCTGGAACCGAAATTCCAATGTGGCTAAACCCCCGGGGCTCGTCATTCCCATGGTGATAGCTAAATTCTGGATCCGACTCTGTCCCATGATTATGG
>MDTB01128141.1_pt1 | contig 18414 bp, 14 predicted proteins | sample 811161 | NCBI WGS metagenome assembly MDTB01 (sample SAMN05326650, study PRJNA326480) | marine metagenome | isolation source: seawater | place: Mediterranean Sea | collected 2009
CAAATTATGATAATGAAACACAGGTTGTGTAGACCAAAATGGATGTTTTATTTTATAAATTCCTATAATTAGACAAATAATTACTATTATTAATACAATAACATATTTCATTATATTAGTTTAATAAAATATTATAAATATATACACGATGATTTATTTAAATATTTTTTAACTAGAGAATACCTTTTGGAAGAAATAATAATTAATTATATAAATTAATATAAATATTGATTTTTATATTTTTTTTATTTCTTTTATTTTTTTAATATAAAAAATATATATAAATATTATTAAAAAGAAAGAGAATGTAATAAAAAACATATATTTTAATGAAGAAATATAAGTAATATCTAAATTATTTTGCTCAGCATAAACTTTATTTTTATCTAAATCATTAACAATAAGTTTATTTTTATTTTCTTGATATTTTATTTTTTGATTTTTTTCATTAATAATACTATTTTTATTATTTATTTCATTTTCCATAATATTAATTTTATTTCTTAAATCAACAATTTTATTTTTATTTTCATTATTTTCATTAGACATATTAACAGCATCTGAATTTTGAGTGTTATCGTTTTCTAATAATTTATTATTACATTCATTAAATTTATTTTCAATACTAGTTAAATTATTTCTACAATTATTTAATTCTGTTTTTATTAAATCGTTATTAGATTTACTTTCATTATATTTATTTATGTAAAATTGAGTGTTTTCTTTTTCTTGATCAATATCTTTTTTTAGTTGACTATTTTCGTCAGATTTAAGATTTAACTGATTTTGAAGATTTAAAATTTTATCACCTAATTCAATAATTTTATTATTTTTTTCTATAAGAACACTATCGGTGAAATATTCATTTATAATATTATTCATTTATAATAATATATCATAAAAAAATAATATTTTTATATATTAATGATAAATAAAGTTATATTATATTATTTTTTAATATAATATTATCTTCTGTTTTTTTTATAATATCTTCCAAATTTTCTTTTTCATCAATATTAGTATTTTTCATAATAATTTCTTTTGGGGCATCTTCATCTAAATCATCTATAAATGATAGTAAATTTGTATATTTTTTAACATAGAAACAGTACTTTATATTTATATAAAGTACGTATATTGACAATACAATAAAAATGGAGAACAACGCTATTAATATAATCTTATTTGTTAAAAAAATATTCATTAATAAAATATGTATATTTACATATTTTATTCTTAAATAACTTTACAAAAAAGTAATTACAGAATACATCATTATAGGATGTAATATATGAATGAAAGAATGCAGAATACCTTGATCTTTATATGATAAATATTTATGATAATATGTTTCAATAAAATAAATTATAAACATAGATATACCAATACCATATGTATAATTATTTCCATAATATAACCCAATAGACCATATAGTAACTGCAGTCATTATATCAATTATTCGAAGATGAAATTTATAATCACGTGGACAATAATCATAATGAAACAATAATGATAATACTAAATTAATAAAAGTTACATAAAAAATTAAAGTAATACTAAACTCATTATATTTATACATTTTTTTGGTTAAAATCATAATAAAACTAATAATTATAAAAAACACAGAAATTCTTGTAAATTGTTTATATTCACATTTTAAATTATTATATTCATTAATATCATCTTGTAATTTATCAATGTATGCCTTATTTTTTTTTATATTATCTAAATTTTTATTTAAATGTTTATATAAATTATTATGATTTGTATTATAACATTTTTTATTATCACTTAAATTTATTTTTAAATTTTTATTATTTTTTATATCATTTTCATCTAAATCATTCATTATATATAAATATATAATAATTTAATATATTTTTAAAATTTTTTAATATAAAATAAATCTAATAATTAGTATTTTGTATATTAATAAATATTATTGTATACATAATAATAGGATGCATCATGTGAAGTAAAGTATGAAGAATACCTACTTCATTAATATTAATATCATCATCAAAATTAAGTTCTATTATAAATATAATACTTGTAATTATTGCAATAATATATGTATATACATTACCGAAATATAGTGCAACAATAAAAATAATATTAGCAATTATTATATCCAAACATCTAATATAAAATTTGTAATAATATGGACAAAATTCATAGTGAAATATGATTGAAGAAAATAAATTTAAAGAAGTCACAAATATTCCAAAATTTATACCATTAAATGAAGGATTATTTATTTTTTTTATAATAAGCATTACCAAACTTATAAAAAGAAAAAATACTGATTTTTTAGTATATTTTTTCCATTTACATTTTTTTTTATTATATTTAATTATATTTTCATTAAATGATTTTTGTTTATTATGCATGCATATATATATATGTATACATAATAAAATTATTTGTTATTTTTTATAAAAATCATCAGAAATAATTTTATGTGCTTGAGAAATTGTTAATGCTTCTTCTATATTAAATGCACCTCTTGATTGAGCAATTTCAATAGCTTTTAACAAAACACTAATAGGATGTAAGAAAGTATTATTTTGTTTTGAGTCATTGGTATTAATTTCATCTGTTAACTTTTTTTTATTATCAATATTAGTATTATTATTTTTTCTATTTTTTTTTTTTTTTAAATTATTATTAACTTTTTTATCTATATCTTCAGTATTTTCAGACATATATTATTTATTAAATAAATATAATATGTTTTTAAATATTTATTTAATTTTAAAATAGAAATTATCATTACTTAAAAAATAACGTAGATAATAAATATAATGAAAAAAAAAAAAGAAATAAATAAAACGACTTTAGAATATTCCAATAATAAAAAAGTCAAGGTAATATATCATTTAGCAGATATACATATAAGATTAGATTTTAGAAGATATAATGAATATACAGAAGTATTTAATAAATTATATAAAAGAATAATTGATGAAAAAGACGAGTGCATAGTAGTAATATGTGGTGATATATTACATTCAAAGAATGAATTATCACCAGAAGTAGTTCAATTAACAATTAATTTTTTTAAAAATTTAGGAAATATTACTGATTTATTTATAATAATGGGTAATCACGATGTTAATTTAGCAAATAAAAAAAAATTAGATTCTTTAACACCCTTGGTATCAGAAATAGTCTGCAATAATAAAATACATTATTTAAAATCTACAGGAATATACAAATATAAGAATATTACTTTCGGAGTAACATCAATATTAGATAATTTTTTAATAAAAGCAAACGAAATAAAAGATAATAATATAAAAATAGCATTATATCATGGTTCTGTACATGGCGCTATGACTGATGTTGGTTATAGAATGAATGATAGTGAATTTACTGTAGATGATTTTAAGGGTTATGATTATGTATTACTTGGTGATATACACAAGTATCAATATTTAGATGATAATAAAAGGATTTGTTATTCTTCAAGTCTAATTCAACAATCACATGGTGAGAAAATAGATTATCATGGCTGTGTAAGATGGGATTTAGAAAATAAAGAAAGTAAATTTATAAATATAAAAAATGATTATGGATTCATAACCTTAAATATAAATAATGGTAAAATGGATAATTTAAAAGATATTAAAAATATGCCAGTTAAACCTCGTATACGATTACTTTTAAAGAATACAAATAAACCACAATATATAAAAATATGTGAGAAATTAAGATTAAAATATGATGTTCAAGAAATAACATCATCATTTGTAACTAATAAAACCAATATAGATTTAGTGAATGAAACAAATTTTAATGAAAATATAAATATAAATGTAAATAATATAAAATATCAGAATAAATTAATAAAAGAATATATTAAAAAAAATACAGATATGAAAAAAAAACACATAGATAAAATACTTAAATTAAATAAAAAACTCAATAAAGAAATTAAATGTAAAGAAATAAATAATGTATACAAATGGAGATTATTAAAATTAAATTTTTCAAATATGTTTTCATATGGAGAAAAAAATGAAATAAATTTTGAAAAATTAAATGGTATTGTCGGTATTTTTGCACCAAATTTTTATGGAAAATCCTCAATTTTAGATATAATACAATTTTGTTTATTTGATAAATGTTCCAGAGGAATAAGAACAGAGATATTAAATAATAAAAAATCAGAGTTTATTTGTGAATTAAAATTAGAAATAAATGGTAGTAAATATAAGATTATAAGAGAAGGAAAGAAAATAAAAAAACATGCTAAAAACATAAGAATAGATGTCTGGTTTTGGAAGGTTTCGGATGATACAGATAATTGGGTTTTATTAAATGGAAAAGATAGACACGAAACAAATAAAATAATAACATCATATATTGGGTCATATGAAGATTTTATAATGACATCTTTAAAATTACAAAAGGATATTAATTTCGTAGATTATCCTCAATGTAAAAAAAAAGATTTTTTAATAAAATTATTAAAAATAGATTTATTTGATATATTATCAAAATCTGCAAAAGATAAATTAAAAGAAATAATTGTTTTGTATGATGATTTAATATATAATGTAAAAAAAATAAATTTAGAAGAAAGAAAAATAGAATTAAAATCATTAAAAGTAGAAAAAAGTGAAACAAATAAAGAAATTAATGAATATAAAAAAAAAATAAAAAAAAATCATAATATAATAAACAATTTAAGTATAAAAATTAAAAATATAAATATAAAAGATACAAAAGAAGAATATAATAAAGAGATTAAAAAATTAAATGAATTAAATAATAATATTTTAAAATTAAATAATGATATAGAATATATTGAAAAAGAAAAGAAAGTTTATAAAGAAGATAATTTAACCATAAAAAAAAAAAATAATATTTATATAGATGAAGATAAAATAATAAATAATAATATTGTATTTCAAAATAATAAAGAAAAGAAAATAATTTTGATAAAAAAAAAATTGAAGGACTATTATTTATCTTTAAAAAATGTTGATTTAAAATCAATAAATGATATTGATAAAATAAACGTAAAAAAAAATATTCTTGATAAAAAATTATTAACAATAAAAGATTCTCTAAATAATTTAAGTAATAAATTAATTATTATAAGAGATAAATATAAAGAAGAAGAGAATGAAGAAGAAATAATTATAAATTACAATAATTATATTAAAAAAAAAGAAGAATTCAGCAAGCATAAATTAATTTTGTTAAATAATAATGATAGTTTAAATAAAATGAATGAAAAAATAAAAAAATTAAATAAACACAAATACGATTCTAATTGCAAATATTGTATCAATAATATATTTGTAAAAGATGCCATTAATACTAAGAGTAATTATATGACTAAAACAATAGAAAGAAATGATAATATAATTAAAAATACTCTATTAAATAGATATTTATATGAGAATGAACATTATTTACAAGATTATAATAATTTAGATAAACTAAAAAAAAATAATTTAATTTACATTTCACAACAAAATGAATTATTAAATAAAAAAAATATATTAGAAAGGGATCAACATATTGCAGAGATAAATTCAAATAATATATTAAAAGAGATAAATAACTTTAAAATTTATGAAGAGAATAAAAGAATTAATGATAATATAAAAAATAAAATAAAACATAATGACAATAAGTTAAAAGAAATAAAAAGTGAAAAAAATGATGAATATGACAATTATATTTTATTTAAAAATAAAAAAAATAAAATTAGAGAGAAATTAAAAGATATAAAATTGAATTTAATGGAAAAAAAAAATAAATTACTTGATTATAAACATAAAAAAAAATTATCAGAAAATATAATAAATGATATAAATATAAAAAAAAAAAATATATTAGAAAATGAACAAAATAAATTATTAATTGAAAATATTAAAAATGAAATTAATGATGATGAATTATGTATTAAAAATTTGGATAAAAAATTACATAGCATACATAATAATATTTTTTTAATAAGAAATGATATCAAAATATATAAAGAAAAAATGTTAAAATTAAAAAAATTAGAGAAAAGAAGATCTATTATATTAGATTATATAAAAATAGTAAATAAAGACGGATTACCGTATGATTTATTAAAAAATATTATACCAACTATTGTTAATATATCAAATAGTATTTTATTATCAATTACAAATTTTACAATATCAATTGATATGGATAAAAATAATATAAATATATTTAAGAATGATAATTCATATAAAAATATAATATCATTATGCTCTGGATTTGAACAATTTATGATAGGATTAGCTATAAGAATAGCTTTAACTCAAGTTAATAATTTATCATTGTGTTCTTTTATAGCAATAGATGAAGGTTTTTCTTGCATGGATAGTACGAATATTAATAATTTAACTTCATTAATGAATTATTTAAGAGATAAATTTGATTTTGTTTTATTAATGAGTCATATTCAGAATATTAAAGGAGAATGTGATAATATTTTAACAATAACTAGAGATAAAGGATTAAGTAATATAAACTTCAATTAATATTTTTTGAAAAAATTTCACTCAATTTTATATTTTTTTCTTTGGAATTAAAGAAATTTGGACATATTATATTATCAAAATATAAATTTGCTAATTCTATTTTCATTTTTTTAATTTCTACAGAATTATTATTTGTACATCCTGCAGGTTCTCTATTTACATCAATTAAAAACGGATTATTATTTTTATCAAAAATAAAATCATAAGCAATTAATTGTGTTTCCATTAAATAATTTGTTTCATAATCTTTTGATATCATATCAAATATATTTTTTGATATATCAATTATTACTTCTTTTATACTTCTAATTAATTCATTATTATTATCAATACTTGTAAATAATTTTTGATATTTGTGTGCATCTTTTTTATTTTTTAGCATACATGTATTTGTAATATGACACAAATTTTTAAATTCAGTGGAATATGGTAAAATAGCTAATCTAACTAAACCATTATAATATAAATAAGTTTTAAATATATTTTTTGAAAATGTATGTATAACATATATTCTCACATCCCACTTATGACCATTCATTAAATTTGTTTTAATTTCTTCTTCTATAATATATTTTGAATCTTTTAAATTAATAATACTCATTGTTTCTTTTGGTAATGTTGTTATAATAATACCCTTACTCATTCCTTTTATTTGAGGCTTACAATACCAAATCTTTTTATTATCTAATACAGGAATAGAATCATTTATTGTAGTATCATAAATATATTTATTAGGTAAATATTTTTTTCTTCCTAATATATCTATTAGTTTAATTTTATTACATAATAAAAATGGATCAATACAATAAAGTCTATGTGACACATCAGAATAATAATCAGTATTTGAATATCTATAATTTTTTTGATTAATAACAAATTTATCATTTTTAGATAATATATCATTTATTTCTTTATGAAAACTAAATAATATTCCATCGTTATAATAATTATTAGAAAAAAAATAATTTACATAATTTAATTTAATATTATAACTTTTATTTTTCTTTTTAACATCTCTTACTGAATTAATTTTATTTTTTAACATATTAGATTGTATTTGTATTTTATTTTTATTAATTTCTAAAATAGAAATTTCTCTTTCTAATTCACTTATTTCTATTTTTTTATTTTCGATATTATTATTTTTTAATTTTAATGATGAATTAATTTTATCAATACTATTTTTTAAACTATTTAATTTAATATGATCTTCTGTCATATTATTATTTTGTTCAGTATAATTTTTAACAATACATGAAATTTTTTTATATTTATATTTATTTTTATTTGAAACATATGATATTTCCATTTAATATAAATAAATATAATTATATTAATATAATTATATTTATACGATATCATTATATGATTTATTAAAAACATAATTCCAAATTATATTATTTTTCAAATCATTATATCCATATCTTTTATTAATATCAGAATTCATTAAATTTAAAATTATTTCTTGAATATGTTTTAATAAAACATTATCAATTTTAACTACAGGATATTTATTTTCAAAAATGTTATTAATTATTTTTTCTGAATTCTTTATTCTAAAATAAACATCATTTGTATTTGAGTGTTCCGAAATAAAAGGGTGTACATTATATATTAATAATATTAATATTATTCCCAAACACCAATAATCACTTTTTTCAGTAAAATTATTATATGAACTTAAACACTCAATTGGTGTATAGGTTAAAGTACCGAATGGCCTAACATTTATTTTATCTTTTATTCGAACTTGTCCAAAATCAACTAATTTTGCACCATCATCAGTTATTATTATATTTTCTAATTTAAGATCACAATATATATAACCTAACTTATGAATATAATTTAATGTTTCTGATATATCTTTTATATACTTGAAAGAATTTAAAACATTTAAATCTAAAATTTTTTTATTTATACCATCATATAAATCATAACCATTGAAATATTCCATATATATTTTATAATCAAATGTATTATTTTCATTTATCAAAATAGTGGATTTATATAATTTAGGTATCCTTTTATAGTTAAATTTAGAAAGTACATCTATTTCATTATGTGCTATTGTTATATATTTTTTATTAAGGCTATTGTCGCTTTTTTTTAATGCATATAAATTATTTCTTTTATCTTTATTTAAATATACTGTCCCAAAAGCACCATAACCTAGTTTAATGGGTAATTTATTATTAATAATATTACGTGTTACATTTGTTTTATTTATTTTACTAGCAAAATTCATTATTTTATATATATTTTCATATAAACAACTATAAAATTAAATATGAATATTATTCAATTTTTAATAAAAAAATATATATATAATTATTATAACTAATATGTTAAATAAAATATTTACGAATTCTTTATTTCATGATGATAAAGAACATTTTACTGATTCAACTTACGAATTTCCAGAATATGAGATTGTTTCTAGTGGTTCTTCAAATGATTCTCTTAGTTTAACAGAAAATGAATGTAAAGCATATGCAGAAACTCAAAAAGATTTATCAGGTTATAATTATTCTACTATATCAAATACTGATAGACCATATGGATGTTATAAGAGTGGTAGTAGTTTTAGATATGCACAAAATGGTACACTTGATTGTGGTACTAGTACTGATAATTGTATTAAAAAAAAACAATATATGAATTTATTAGATAATGTTGATTCATCAGGTATAAATACTCAAGTAACACCGTTGCATGCTAAGTGGAACGATTTTTATAACACTGCTTATACGGCAGGTACAGTACCACAATGTTCTGATTTACAAAATTGTACTGATTTGTATAACGCAAATTATACAGAAAATAATTTAAGAAAATATTATTTGAAAAATTCTAGATTAAATTGGAAATTTTTCAATGATGATTATAAAAAATGTATTTTAGATAAAAATACAATTAAAAGCAATCTTGATATTTGTAACTCAAATAGTAGTTCATCAGAAACACAACTCAATTCAGATTTACAAACATGTAATACAGAAAAATTAGATAAATCAAATCAGTTAACTACTTGTACTACTGACAAAGATAATTGTAATTCTGATTTAGATCAATGTAACACTCAAAAAGGAACAATTGTCACACAGAAAGATGATATCAGTACACAATTAAGTACTCGTAATACAGAATTAAATACTTGTAATCAAGCAAAAACAACATGTGAAAATGAAAAAAGTGATTTGGTTACTAATTATACCACTATATCTAATGAAAAACAAACATGTGATGACAATTTAAATCAAAATAGTACTAAATTAACAGAATGTTTAAGTAAAAAAACTACATTGACTGATGATTTAACATCTTGTAATGATACTAAAGTTGAATATAAAAATAATCTAGATACTTGTAATAATACATTATCTCAAAAAAATACAGAATTAGGATTATGTAATGATAATTTACTCGCTGCATCTGGAGATGATACTGATGTAACAACATTATTACAAACATGTAATAATAATTTATCATCTGAAAAAACTAGTAAGGAAAATTATTTAAATTTATTTAATGAAAAAACAAATTCTTTAAATGAAGCAAATAATTTAATTAATACTATTAAAAATGAAAAAACTTCATTAGAAGATAAATTAAAAGAAGCAAATGATGATTTAACTTCAAGTAATTCTTTAAAAACTCAATATTTTAATAAATCTAAAAAATGTGAAAGTGATAACAAGTTATTAAATGATACTATTGACAATATACAAACAGATACTTCAGATGAAGAATTACAAAAAATTAAAAAAGAATTAGAAAATGAAAAAAAAAAAAAAATATATCTTGACGAAAAAATAGTAAAACTAGAAGATATAAAATTAGAAATTGAAGGGAAATATAACGATTATAAAAGAGAATTTATTACTATGGAAAAAACATGTTTGAATAATAAAAAAAATACAAATTATATAATATTCTCTCTATGTTCTGTAATGTTCTTTTTATTAATCGCATTTGCTCTTAAATAAATTTTAAAGTATAGTATTATACTTCCCATAACATATTTTATTTTATCATTATTAAATAAATATAATGAGAGGAGATAATAATGTAAATATATCATCAAAAATAATAGGATCTTCGTTATCTGGAGTTTTTGAAATTGGATTATTTCATCCTGTAGATACAATTGCAAAAAGATTAATGTATAATAAAAAAAATATTAACGGTGACTTAAATAAAGTTTTATTTAATGATTATTATAATCATAATTTTATTAATAAATATAAATCATTATATACTGGTGCTCATTTTGCTATTGGTTATAAAATATTACAAAGAACATATAAATATGGTGGACAAAGTATATTAAACGATTTAATTATAAAAAAAAATGATAACAAAAATAAAAAAATAATGGTACAATCTATGTCTGGTGCATTAATCGGAGCAGGTGAAGTAATATTATTACCATTAGATGTATTAAAAATAAAGATGCAGACCAATCCAGATTCTATTAAAAATAATGGATTTTTAAAAATAATTAAACAAGAAAGAATGAATTTATATAGGGGTACTGGGATGACAATTATGAGAAATGTACCAGGATCATTTGCACTATTTGGTGGTAACTCATTTACTAAAGAAAAAATATTTAATTTAGATGATTCTTCTAAAGCTACATTTTTCCAAAATTTTGTTTCTTCTACAATTGGTGCAATATGTAGTATTAGTGTTTCATCACCAATGGATGTTATAAAAACTAGAATCCAAGCAGATAATAATATAGGAAATGCTAGAACAATTGTTAAAGATCTAATTAAAAATGAGGGCCCGGGTGCTTTTTTTAAAGGTCTTGGTCCTAAACTATTAATTATCGGGCCAAAATTAACATTCTCATTTACAATAGCACAATATTTAATTCAAAAAATAGATAATTATCACAAAAATTTATATTAAATAATTATTATAATTTAATATAATTATGTATAAGGTATCTCATCATTAAATATTCTATTTCTTTTAAATTTAACATCTTTATCATCTGTTAACCAAAATAAAAAACTTATTCTTTCCCCGTTTTCAACTTCATTAACCATATGATAAGATTCCGGACCACCAGTACACATAACAATATCTCCTTTTTTAGGAGATATTTTTTTAGTAGCACCAATTAATAATTCACCACCTGTAAAATCAATACCATCACCACTATTTAAATAAACTATCACTGCAATTTTTGCATTACGATCACTAGCTCCGCCAGCATATTTATCTCTGTCTGCAAGATCATTCATTGGCCTAAGATTTATACTAATATCTTTAGAATTAAGTGTAGGAAATACTGATATATATGGAGAGTTTTTTACTTCCACATTTTTATATTTAATATGATAATCACATTGTGTCATATTAATACTATAAATTTTTCCTTTATTATTTTTGTATTGATCAGGACCTAAATCCGCATCAAATGGTGGTTGAAGAACATAATTTTCATTTCGTACAGTATCATTGTATCTAAAATCAACATATAAATCAGAATGCCATGGTATATAAAACCCTTCAAAGGATCGTATAATATTTGAGGATAATAAATATAATTTTTTTGTTTTAAATTTTTGTTCTGTTATTTTAATTACTTTTTGTGTAATTTCATTATATTTATTAGATAACTTTACTAAATCATCATATATTATTTTGTTATTTTTATTTTTATTCATTAAGTTTTTTATTAAAACAATATCTAATACTTCAGGTTGTTTATTCATTCTTTTATTTTTTGTTTTATAATTATATATTTTTTGTTTATGATTATATTTTTTAATAGAATCACATAAATAATTACAATTATCTATATTTATAAAATTTTTATATAAACGGCTAGTTTTTATATTTTTATAATGTTTTAACCTATGCTCCTCACATTTAAGAATAAGTATTATTTGTACATAATGATCAGTATTTAATATATTAAATGAATATGGTATTTCTATTTCCTTAATATCATCATCGCTATCTTTTTTTAAAAAATAATTTATAATATTATAAAAAATAATTATTAATGTAATAATTGTATAATTATTCATATAAAATTATAACATGTAATAAATAACCATAATAAACACAATTATCTTTTATAAATTTATATGAAGATTATTACTTTGGATGATTTTAAATATTCATATAATAAAATAAAAACATTTATTAAAAATACTGATCTTATAAAAATAAATAAAAATACATACATTAATATACGATAACAACTTAAATTAAAATATTGTAAAAAAAAATTTATATATATATATATATATATAATGGAGTTCAATTATATTATTGAAAAAATAAAAAATGCTGAAATAATACATTACCCATTTCCACACTTAGATATTACGAATTTTTTATCAAAAGAACATTTGCAATTAATTATTAATGAAAAACAAATACATTTTGAAGAAAAAACAACAAACGACGAAGTATATAAAGAATTAGTAGAAAATGGTTGGAAAATACAAAGATTTCCAGGATGTACCTTAAACTGGAATGATTACAAAAAATATATAGAGAGCGATAAAAAATATTCATCTGGAGATCCAGTAGAAAATATTGGAATAACATTTAGATTACATAATCATAAAAACGAACTAATTAAAAAGTTACTTGAATTTATGAATAGTAATGAATTTCATAAATTATTAAAAGACAAATTTAACATTAATGAAGAAACTACTATAATATCTGCTATTCAAAAAAATTTAACAGGATATGAAATATCACCTCACCCTGATATACGCCAAAAATGTTTAACTTATTTATTGAATATAAATAATAATAGTGAAATAGAAAATTTAGATTGTAATACACATTTATTAGAATTTAAAGATGAATATAAATATATTCAGGAATATTGGGAGAAAAATAAGGATGTAAATCGTTGTTGGGTTCCATGGGAATGGTGTAACATTATAAAAAAAATGAGTGAAAATAATTCCATGGTAATTTTCCATCCTGATAATAATCCACCAACATTACATGCTATCAGATTAAATTATAATCATTTAAAATATCAACGAACACAAATATATGGTAATTTAATGTATAAACATCCACCAACACCAAAAAAATCTAATTATAAAGATTTTATATAAGTTAAAAGATAATTCATTAATTCTTGTGTTTCATATTTACCATATTCTTCACCCTGATTTTTTAAAATAGAAATCCATTCTGAACCTTTTAAATGATGATCTAGTCCAATATACTCTTTTTTTAATATATAATAATCCTCTATTTTATTACCAATAATAGGTAACATGTCAAAGAAAAAAATATTATTAATACTTAACATTTTTTTTAACTTTTCATTAAATAAATTAAAATTTTTTGATAATTCAGTATAATCAACTTGAATAGACATACCTATTGACGTTTGTATAGCTTTTAAATATGTATTGGGATTTGGTAAACTAGTTGATATTATTAATATATTATTCTTATTATTCAATTTATTAATAAAATTTAAATATATATTTATTAATTCATCTGTGAAATCTTCTATATTTATATTTTCTTTTTTTACATATTTTTTATAATAGTAAACATATTCTAAATCAACTTGTCCAAATTTTAAACATATTAATACATCATTAATTATATTTGAAAATTGAATATTATCGTTCAAAATTCTATTATTCATATTTAATTTTGAATTAATGTTACATAAACCTTTTAAAGAAACTTTTGATAAATATTTATTATTAATACATATTCCATCTTTTTGTATCTTTAATTTATCTCTAAAAAATATACGACAATGTGAATCACCATAAATATTAACAAATTTATACATTACTATATATATACATAAGAAAATAATTCTAGTCGACTATGCTTCTTATTTAAAAAATAAAAATATATCAGATAATATTTATGTAATATTAGATTGTGAAGGTAATTTATAATTTATTGATGTATATATTAATTAATATATACATCTTATTTGAGTAATATAATATATATTATTTTGGGTGTGAAACATATGTCTATTTATTAATTATTATAATAATATATATCATATTTAAGTATGAAAAAAAAAATACTTATATTATATACAATACTAGATAATGATAATACAAATTATAACATTAATAATATTACAAATGTTCTTATAGAAAAAAACTATGATGTATATCATTTACATTTGCAATTAGATTCTAATATAATTTTAAATAATAATAAATTTAATAATATGTCTATTTTTAAATATTCAAATAATTTAAAAACCATTAATGATATACGAAATGAAATAGTAAATAAATTTGGGTATCCACATGTTATATTTGGATTTAATAATGATTCTTCTTATATAGGTAGACAATTATTTTTATTTTCATATATTTATTATTTTACATCTGGAATAGATAATATATGTAAAAATAATAAAAATACATTATCAGATATAGATAATAATATAATTGTTGATAAAAATATATATTTTTCAGATAAAACATTTTGCAGTAATTATTTAATATTCAGTTTATTTAAAAAATTATATGATCATCAAAATATTTCTGATAAAATAATTAATTTTATGAAATTATTTAGCAATAAAAATAAAATAAATGAAGAATTAAAGATAATAAAAATTTTAAAAAGAAAAAGAAGAATTTTGCTTACGAGTACACAATATCCAGGGAATGGAGGTGCTGCAACAAATATTTATAAACTAGTAACTATTTTAAGGGAATTTAATTTTAATGCAATGGCTATTTATTTTGAAGGTAAAGGTGAATATAACTATGATTATGATAAATATAATATTATAAGACCAAAAACATATAATCAACAACAAGAATGTATAGATATTTTAGGTGGGAAGCCTGATATTATTTTTTCAAAAAATTGGGTTGCACCAATACTTTCAAAAAAAATATTTCCAAATATAAAAAACTATTATTTAGTTTCTGGTAGTATACATGGGACTGTATTTGCAAATAATAATATTTTTTTATTAGATTCATTTAAAAAATCAAAAAAAAAAATGGACAAAATAGTTTTAAATGATATACATGCGAAACGTTCACTTCCTAAAGAAAAATTAATAATTAAAGATACTGATATTATTATATTAAATAGTTATTTAACAAATAAAATTTTTTATAAATATTATTATAAACCAATATATAATATAAAACAAAAATGTATTGTATCTGATACATCAAATATGTTAATTAAAAAAAGTAATCATCATAAATTATATGAAAAAACCAACGATATATTATTTGTTGTATCAAAATTATATAGAAAAGTTAAAAATTATCAATTATTACTAGATATTATATTAGATAAAAGATTAGATAAATATAATAAAATTATAATTGGGAAAGATTATTTTAAAGATTTAGATAATACATTATTAAATATTAACAAAGAAATATATATAAATAATTTAATAGAAGAAATAAATTCATTAATATTTGATTTATATGGTGATAAATGCGATATTAAATATATTACTGAAAATATCGGAATTATTTTAAATAAAGAAAAAAATATAGGAAAAAAAAATGAAAAATACTGGATAAGAAGAAGAAAATTAAAAAAAATTTATAATATTAAAAATAGAATTGAATTAAAAAATCAAGATTTAAGAAATAGTAAAGAAAATCTATATATAGAAAATTTAATAGGAGAAATGAATTCATTAATAATTGATTTATTTGGTGTTAAATGTGATACAAAATATATTATTGAAAATATAAAAATTATTTTAAATAAAGAAAAAAAAAAACACAAAACTAAGGAATACTGGATAAGAAGAAGAAAATTAAAAAAAATTTATAATATTAAAAATATGATCGAATTAAAAAAACAAGAACCTATACAACAAATGAAATTACAATTAGATATGATGAAGATTCCTTATAAAAAAACAATTGATTGTTTAGAAATTAAAAAACTTTTTAAAAAAGCAAAAGAAGAAATGAAAGAAAAAAAAAAATGTAAAATGATAAATAGTGTTTCTAATGATAAAATAAATGAATATTATAAAAAATCGAAAATTTTATTAATTACTTCATTTTTTGATTCTTCACCAAATGTATTAAATGAAGCATTAAATAATAATTGTGATGTTATAACATCTAAAAATATTGGTAGTTACGAATATTTAGATGATTCTAATATAATTAATAATTATAATGATAAGAATGAATGGATTTCTAAAATAATAAATAAATTAAATAAAAAATAAAAGTATCAGTTATTATATATATATATATATATATACATATATATATATAAATTAATGAAAATAATAGATAAAATAAATGATTTAGGAAATAAAGTATTTTATTCTTTTGAATATTTTCCACCAAAAACAAGTAATGGATTACAAAATTTGTATTTAAAAATAGAAAAAATGGGAAGATTAGAGCCATTGTTTGCGGATGTTACATGGGGGGCTGGTGGTACAACCAGTGAATTAACTTTAGATATTTGTAAAAATTTACAAAATATCGTTTGTTTAGAAACACAGATGCACTTAACCTGTACAAATATGAAAAAAGATAGATTTATAACTGCTTTGGATGAAGCAAAAAATAATAATATTAGAAATATATTAGCATTAAGAGGAGATCCACCAAAAGGATCTACAAATTGGGATCCATCTGACCATGAATTTTCATATGCAAAAGATTTAGTAAAATTTATTAAAGAAAAATATGGTGATTATTTTAATATAACTGTAGCTGGATATCCAGAAGGTCATCCAGAAGGAAATAGTTATGAAGAAGATCTGATGTATTTAAAAGAAAAAGTTGATGCCGGTGCTGATATTATAATCACACAATTATTCTATGATGTAGATATTTTTATAAAGTTTTGTGATGATTGTAAAAAATTAGGTATTACATGTCCAATATTACCCGGAATAATGCCAATATTTAATTATAATAGTTTTATGAGAATGACAGGATTTTGTAAAACTTCTGTTCCTAAAAATATTTTAGATGATTTAGAATTAATTAAAAATGATGATGACAAAGTTGTGGAATATGGTATACAGCTTACAATAAATATGTGCAAAGAATTAATAAATAGAGGAATAAATGGTTTACATTTTTATACTTTGAATAGAGATGGACCATTTGAAAGAATTTTAAATGAATTAGGTTTAATTAAAGATTTATCTAATAAAAGAGAACTACCATTTAAAGCAAGAATAGATACAAAAGAGTCTGTTAGACCAATTTTTTGGGCAAATAATATTGATAAATATATAAAAAGAACAAAAAAATGGAATAAATATCCTAATGGAAGATGGGGTGATTCTGATAATTGCGCATTTGGTGATATCAAAGATTATTGTTCATTTAAAATACATATAGGGACAAAGAAAAAAAAAAAATCAATCTGGGGTGAAAAAATAGAATGTTTAGATGAAGTAATAAATGTATTTAAAAATTTTTTACAAAAAAAAATAAAATTTATACCTTGGAGTGATAATGTATTAGAAGAAACAGATAATATTATTGAAAATTTATTAAATATAAATTCTAAGGGTTATTTAACAATAAATAGTCAACCAAAATTAAATGGAGTTAAATCAAATAGCAAAAATGGTTGGGGAGGTGATAATGGATATATATATCAAAAATCATATTTAGAATTATTTACAAACAAAAATAATTTAGATAAATTACTAAATAAAATAGATGAGAATATAACATTTTGTGCTATTAATAATAAAGGAGATTTAATATCAAATTGTGATGATAATGCTATAGCATTAACATGGGGTGTATTTCCAAATAAAGAAATTGTTCAACCAACAATTGCCAAAAAAGATATTTTTATAAAATGGAAAGAAGATGCATTTAAAATATGGATTGAAGAATGGGCTTTTATTTATGATGATGATAAATCATTTAATTTTTTA
>MDTB01019118.1_pt1 | contig 18409 bp, 15 predicted proteins | sample 811161 | NCBI WGS metagenome assembly MDTB01 (sample SAMN05326650, study PRJNA326480) | marine metagenome | isolation source: seawater | place: Mediterranean Sea | collected 2009
GAAGCCTTTGACCTCGGAAACTGTCATCCCTTCAACTCCTATTTCAGAAAGTGCGTCCTTTACTTCCTCAAGTTTGAATGGCTTGATAATTGCCTTAATTAGTTTCATTTTTATGTCCTTTTCTTAATTTTGTTTTACTCAATAAGGATTAGGATCCGTAAGCTTCTTGACCATGCTCAGAAATATCCAGTCCCCTATCTTCTTCTTCTTCCGATACGCGAACACCCATCATTGCCTTAAGAGCAGAGAATACGATAAAGGAGAATACAAAAGCAAAGACACTTACTAATAATGCACCTTGCAATTGAACCATGAAATCAAAATCATCGGCAAATATGGCAGTGGCAACTGTTCCCCAGATACCGCAGACTCCATGCACAGATATAGCCCCTACAGGATCGTCGATTTTAACTTTATCTAACGTAACGATAGAAAAGACAACTATGACACCTGCTATAAGACCAATTAATAAAGCTCCTGTAACAGTGATTACATCAGCATTTGCAGTGATGCCAACAAGACCAGCAAGAAGCCCATTCAAAGCCATTGAAAGATCAGGTTTTTTGAGTAAAAACCATGATGTTGCTATAGCACCTAAAGCACCTGCGGTGGCTCCTAATGTTGTTGTTGTGAATACCAAACCTAGGTAGGTGGGGTCAGCTGAAAGAACGGAACCACCGTTAAATCCATACCAACCAAACATAAGCAGAAAAACTCCAATAGCAGCAAGAGGGAAGCTATGTGCAGGGATGGGCTTAATTCCATTCTCAGTGTATTTGCCTTTTCTTGGGCCAAGAACCATTACACAAGCCAAAGCTCCAAAGCCACCAAAAGCGTGAACAACTGTGGATCCAGCGAAATCTTTAAAACCCATGCCAGATAATACGCCGCCTCCCCAGTGCCAAGAACCTGCTACTGGGTAAGCAACTCCGACAAATAATACAGCGAAAATCATAAAAGAACTTAGTTTTACTCGTTCTGCAACAGCTCCTGAGACAATAGTTGCACCAGTTGCGGCAAACATAGCCTGAAAAATGAAATCTCCATACCCAGTCATTGCGAGACTAAGATTGGCATATTCGCCCCACTTGTCTCCACCATCCGCATTCAAATCACCTATCATTCCTCCCCAACTAAACCAGCCGTTAAAATCTCCAGGGTAGTGGGTATTGAAACCAAAGAAGGCATATGTAACAATACCAATTGAAATTATGAAAACATTTTTGAATAGTACATTAACCACATTTTTCTGTTGGCAAAGACCAGATTCGAGCGTTGCAAACCCAAGGTGCATTAAAAACACAAGTGCGGCAGCTATTACTGTCCATAGCATGGAAGTAGTAAAGAAGTCAAAAGCTGGAGCACCATCACCCTGATGTTCAAGTAGTCCGTTATAATCATCAACTGGACCAGCTTCAGGTTCCGCAACAGCTTCCTCTACAGGAGATGATTCTTCTTGGTCGTCAGCGTTAGCCGGAATGGCGTATGAAAAAAGCAAAGTGGCAGCTAAAAGTAGAAACTTCCAGTAAGCTGTACCTATGCTAAGGTTTGATGTGAGTGTTTTTCTCATTTTATTACTTATTGATTATCAGTTATTTATCTTTTTATAGATATGCGATTAGCTAATAATTTGCATTTAGTATGCCAATAAGGAATAAATTTTAATTTTGATCGATTTTTTACACCTTTGATTCCCATATATGCTCAAACTTCATTCATTAAAATGATGACTTTTAGTAATAATAAATCAGCTGAGTAAAAATTTACACACATGGATTGCTAATCGACTCTTAAGTCGAAATTAGACTTTCTCCGCTAGGAAACTAACCAGATTTACTCAAAAATTCTAAATAATTCGGTAACCAATTTTGTGGGGTAAAACAATCTATGGATTCAAAATAAGAGGGTTAATTCGAAAAGGTAATAAGAAAAAATTTAGCTTTCTTCTGAGATTGATTGAATTTTAAGATCTTTTAACTGTCGAATAGTTGCTTTTCCAGGACTGTCAGTCATCAAATCCTGTCCCTTTTGTGTCTTTGGAAATGCAATCACATCACGGATGCTGTCTTTACCGGCAAGAATGGTTACTAAACGATCCAATCCGAGAGCAATACCTCCATGAGGAGGTGCCCCGTATTCAAAGGACTCAAGCATGTAACCGAATCGACTTTGAACAACATCCGCAGGTATTTTCAATACTTCTTCAAAAATCTTCTTTTGCACAGCAGGTTGATGAATTCGGATACTACCCCCACCAAGCTCTACTCCATTAAGTACGATGTCATAGTGCTGCCCACGGACCTTTTTGGGTTCCGAATCAATTAAATCTAAGTCTTCTTCAACCGGAGCGGTAAAAGGATGGTGGGATGCAACATATCTTCCTTCCTCCTCTTCGTAATGCATAAGAGGAAAGTCGATTACCCAGAGAAATTTCCAGTTTTTAGAATTACGAAGTCGTTGACCACGTTTTTCCAACAAACCTGCTGCTTCAAGTCGAACACGGCCAAGTATGTTACATGAATTTTCCCATGCTCCGGCAGCAAAGAAAACAATATCACCGTCCTTAACTTGTAGCCTTTCTTTTAAACTTTGTTTTTCTGAGTCAGATAGAAATTTTAAGATGGGTGATTTCCACTCTCCGCCTTCAGATTTGATGAAAGCAAGACCTTTGGCTCCGAGAGATTTAGCGGTTTCTTCAAGATGCTTGAGTTCCCCCTGAGTAATGTCTGCAAGTCCCTTGGCATTTAAAGCTTTTACGGAACCACCCGATTGAACAGTACCTGCGAAAACTTTGAAGTCGGATTCTCGGAAATCATCTGAAAAGTCTTGGATTTCCATGTCAAATCTAAGATCAGGCTTATCTGACCCAAAGCGGTTCATTGCATCCTGAAATGGCATACGTGGAAAAGGGGTATTAATTTCCTCTCCCAAGGTTTTTTTCCAAACTGTTTTTAAAAGCCCCTCAATAAGTTCATACATGTCTTCTCGGTCAATGAATGACATCTCGAGATCAACCTGAGTAAATTCGGGTTGGCGGTCTGCCCGAAGATCTTCATCGCGAAAGCAGCGTGCGAGTTGATAATATCTTTCGATACCCGCAACCATCAGCATTTGTTTATACTGTTGGGGAGATTGTGGAAGGGCATAGAATTTCCCTTCGTTCATCCGACTTGGCACCAAAAATTCTCGGGCTCCTTCAGGCGTACTTTTGAAGAGCATTGGGGTCTCAATTTCAAGGAAATCAAGATGATCAAAATATTCACGAATTACCATTGAAGCTCTATGCCGAAGCTTGAGACTCTTCAAGTTGTTTTCTCTGCGTAAATCCAGGTAACGGTATGTGAGTCGAAGATCTTCACCGACCTTATCTGCAGAATCATCTAAGGGAAAAGGAGGGGTTTTTGACTGGTTATGAACTGTAATCGAGTGGGCAAAGAGTTCGATTTCACCTGTATCTAGGTTGGCATTCTCGGTGCCATCATCTCGATTACGAACTTCACCTGTTACTTGAATAACGCTTTCGGGTTTCAACTTTGGAAACAATTCGGATAACGTTTGATTCTCGGGATCTAAGACAACTTGGGTTTTCCCTTCTCGATCACGAAGATCTAAAAAGAATACGCCTCCATGATCGCGGAGTGAGTCGATCCAGCCAATTAGATTGGCGGAAGATCCGGCGTTGTCTTTGCGAAGTTGATTGCAGTGATGGCTACGTTTCATGCCTTAAAATTAAATTTTCTAATTCAATATCGAATGCAAGTGGAGTTGGCAAGCGGGATGAGGAATAAGTAAATATTAGATTAAATTTTTAGATCTGAGTTGGATTAGTGGATTTTATCCTCGCAATTGTCTGTGCCTCAAACATGGGATGTAGGGATCATGAAAAATCGATTTATTGTAATTATGGCTGGGGGACGCGGAGAACGCTTTTGGCCACAAAGCCGATTAAAGCGCCCAAAGCACTTGCTTCCTATAGTTGGAGATACCCCTATGCTTTCCCAAACAATAGCAAGGTTGGATGGATTAGTCTCCCTTGATCGGATCTTTGTAATTACCAATATTGAACAGAGAGATTCTGTGTTGGAAACTTGCCCGAACTTGCTACCCGAAAGGGTCATAGGAGAACCTATTGGAAGGGATACTGCGGCTGCGGTTGGTTTAGCTGCTTTGCTTGTTCAAAAAGAGGGACAAGATGCGAGCTTTGCTCTATTGCCTGCTGATCATGTAATTGAGGACAAGGTTGGCTTTCAGGAAACTTTGGAAATTGCTTTCGAAGCTGCGGAAGCTGCGGATCAACTTGTAACTGTGGGGATTAAGCCCACCTTTCCGTCAACAGGTTATGGATACCTTGAACAGGGGGAGAAGCTGTCCGATCATGGCCACCGTTCAGTCTCTGAGGTTAGTAGATTTGTTGAGAAACCGAATCTGGAAGTTGCACAACAATATTTGGATGCAGGAAATTATTTTTGGAATGCTGGAATGTTTGTTTGGAGACCCAGGGTAATTCTTACTGAGATTGAACGCTTGGCACCGAATCTTTCACAGGGTTTGGCGAGTTTAAGCGAAAAATGGCGAGAAGTCGGTGTTTTAGCCGATGCTATGAATGAGATATATCCACAGCTTGAGAAAATCTCCATTGACTTTGCAGTCATGGAACAAGCAGAAAGGGTTGCGATGATTGAGTCTTCATTTGACTGGGATGATGTCGGAGAATGGCCAGCCATTGAAAGACATTATCCAAAAGATGAATATGGAAATGTTTTTAAAGGAGAAGGCCTAGCTTTGGATTCTTCAGGTAATCTGACCTTTTCTGAAAATGGGCATTCAATTTCATTACTTGGAGTTAAGGACTTGATTGTGGTTCAATCAGGAGATGCGACAATGGTGTGTCACAAGGACAAAGCACAAGAAGTAAAAGCTCTTGCCCAAGCAGTGGGCGAAAAAGATCCCTCGTTAACTTAAATCCTGATACATGCCAAAATTACTAGGAATTGATTATGGGACTAAACGTATCGGTTTGGCATGGGCTGATGAATTAAAGATATCTCTACCATTGGAATCTATCCCTGGAGTTGAGTTGGATGGTTGTTGGGATGCAATGACACGGGTTGTCAATGAGAGAGGTGTACAGGAGTTAATAGTTGGGTATCCGGTTCATATGGACGGAAAGATTGGCAGGCGGGCGGGGGAGGTGGATCAATTTATTGCAAAGCTTCAAAGTACCTTTAATTTGCCAGTCCATCGGGTTGATGAAAGGTTAACAAGTGTGGCAGCTCTTGAATCTATCATGAAAAAAGGAAATAGAAAAAAAGGAAGAGTTCGACCGGATGGAAGGGTCGATGCCACTGCAGCAAGTTTAATTCTACGTGATTTTCTTAATCAAGGAGGGCAGGGAGGTGTCTAAAACTGTCCAGCGTTGGAGGTGTGATTGTGCATATGACGGAACGGATTATTCAGGTTGGCAAAAGCAACCAAACGGAAAAGCGGTACAGGATTTTATAAATTTTGGTTTACGGGAAATTTTTCAGCATGAAGTTCGCACGGTTGGAGCCGGGAGAACGGATGCTGGGGTGCATGCAAAGGGGCAAGTTTTTCACTTTGAAAAGAATTGGTCACATGGTGAAAATTCTATGTTGCAAGCCATGCGAGCTCATTTCCCCATTGGAATTAGTCCAAGAAAAGTTTCCAAAGTAGGTCCACGCTTTCACGCACACTTGTCAGCCAGGGGAAAGCGCTACCGATACCGTGCCAATCTCGGTTGGGCAATGCCACAGGACGAGAGATTTGTTCTTTCGATGAAAAATACCATTTTAGACGGTGAGAAGATGCAACTGGCAGCAAATATACTTACAGGAAAACACGATTATTCTGCATTTTCTGCTTCACATGGAAAGGAAGATACCGAGTCTCCAGTGAAGCACATTTGGCGATTTGATCTTGTTTCAAAAGGCAAGTCGATCGATTTTGTTATAGAAGGGGGAGGTTTTTTATACAAAATGGTTAGAAGTATGGTGGGGGCACTTCTGGATGTTGGCACTGGGAAGTTATCTCCTTCAGATATAAAGTGCATCCTTGAAAGTCGTAAAAGGACTGAAGTTGTGGTGAGTGCTCCAGCCCATGGATTATGCCTGGATAAGGTTTTTTACAAACGAATTCTTGGATGAGTTCGGGGCAAAAATGGTGGAAACCTGTCTTGAATCGTTCTCTAGATTTTGTTTTTACCAGTTTCTGTTCAATTTGTAACGGAAGGGTATTCAAAGACGGGTATTCCTACTCATGTCAGGAGTGCCTAGATAGCTTGGCTTGGGTGAGAGGTACAAGATGCAAGCTATGCGGTGTTTCTATGTCAGGTATGGGTTTTAAAGATATGACCTGCGTTAACTGCAGGGAAGAGAATTTACTTTTTGAAGAAGGCAGATGTATGTTTTTAATGGAGGAAAGATCTAAAAATCTCGTACATGATCTAAAATACTATGGTGCTCGGATGATACTTAGAGATATGACTAGTTGGCTCGATCGCTGCCCGGGATACGAAGATTTCCTTGAAGGTTCCTTCTTAATTCCAGTCCCTTTGCATCAACGAAGATATTCAAGCCGCGGTTTCAATCAGAGCGTTTGGATTGCCCAGGCTTTCAAGAAGTCAATAGGGTCAGGCGTAGAGGTCTGTGACCTTTTAGCTCGCAAAAAAAATACTCCTACGCAAACTGTGCTTAATAGAAATGAACGAAAGGCAAATGTGAAAAATGCCTTTGCCCTCAAGCCCAAAAACTGTTTAAAAAAAGAAGATAGAATCGTGCTTATTGATGATGTTTTTACGACTGGCGCTACTTTAAACGCCTGTGCCCAAACTCTCAGGAATGAGGGATTTGTTCGTATAGATGTTGCCACCTTGGGGCACGGTTAAACCGAATCTTAACATGGCCTTTTTCAATAAACCAAAATATTCTACTGTAAGCGTAAAGTCGAGAGACGGAGTTCCCAAGGGAGTCTGGACAAAATGCCCTGAATCGGGAGACATGGTTTTCGCTAAAGAATTGAAAAAAAACCTAATGGTGGTCCCCAGCAGTGGTTACCATTTCCCTCTCGCAGCTCCAGACCGAATCACCGCGTTGTTAGATGGGGGAACTTTTGTAGAATATGACAAAGATTTAAAATCCACTGATCCTCTAAATTTTAAAGGAGTGGCATCATACAAAGAAAAACTTGAACAGAACCGTAAGAAAACTGACCTTGAGGATGCAGTGATTTGCGGAACTGGTAAAATGGGAGGTCATGAAATAAGTTTATCTGTCATGGACTTTCGTTTTCTAGGAGGAAGCATGGGATCGGTCGTCGGGGAAAAAATAACCCGCGCCATTGAACGTGGACTGGAAAAAGAAATACCCGTGGTAATAGTGTCAGCATCCGGTGGAGCCCGGATGTATGAGGGCATTCTTAGTCTTATGCAAATGGCCAAGACAAGTGCTGCGTTAGCTCGTTTGGCTGATGCGAGAATTCCTTATTTTTCGGTCCTTACCAATCCCACCATGGCTGGAGTAATGGCAAGCTACGCTACTCTGGGAGATGTTATTCTTGCCGAACCCAAAGCCCTAATCGGTTTTGCGGGGAGAAGGGTGATCAAAGAGACTACTCGTGCGGATTTACCTGAAGGTTTTCAAACATCTGAGTTTTTGTTGGAGCGGGGACTTATTGATCAGATAGTTGAACGACACGAAATGAGAGCCCGTTTAATCAGCCTTATCGGTCACTTGGGCGGGAATTTGAACAACAAGACGAAACCGAAAGCTAATTCTGAAAAAAGTTCAAAAAAAACGCGCTCGAAACCCTCCACCGCAAAGGTGGTTCCAAACAGTTCCCCTAAAAGTTCAAGGGCAAAGCGTTCTTCTTCTATAAAGTAAGAAATTTCAACCTTTGCACCATCGAGATTCTTTTAAGGGTGTTAATCTGAAAAGGCAGTAGATTTTGCTTAAAAATACTTTAGAGTATCTTTACAGCCTGCGTAATCAAGGTTCCGGCTATGGCATTGAAAGAATGGAGAGATTATTGTCCAAAATGGATTCGAGTATTTTTTCATTTTCGGTGGTTCATGTGGCCGGAACAAACGGTAAGGGATCAACTTGTGCGATGCTGGATTCGATTTACCGAGAAAACGGATATAAGGTGGGAATGTTCTCCTCTCCTCACTTGGTTGAGTTGGGAGAACGAATCCGGGTAAACGGAAGGATTTTAGACGAAAAAGATCTCAACCTACATGTAGAAAGATTAAAACCACTTGCCGAACAAGTTGAAAATGAAAATGCGGGTATGCACCCAACTTTTTTCGAGTTCATGACTGCAATCGCTTTTTCCGTTTTTCACGAACAAAATATTGATCTAGCTGTTATTGAAACAGGTTTGGGGGGTAGACTGGATTCGACTAATGTGGTCAATCCGGAAATTTCTGTAATCACTACAATATCTTTTGATCATTGTCATTTGTTGGGCCACACAATTGAAGAGATTGCCCGTGAAAAGGCAGGTATTATTAAACCGGGGCGTCCAGTTTTAACTGGATGGCTGTCAACAGAAGCAAATGAATTGATCAAAAAGATAGCTGATCAAAAAGGTGCTAACTTTCATACGCTAGCGAATCATTCTTTAAAGCAAAGCCTACCGGAAACTAATTTGCATGGCTCTTACCAGAAAAAGAACGCAGCCTTAGCTTTAAAAGCATCAGAAATCATTACAGCAAAGGTTCCTACTTTGAGAAAGCTTTCAAAGAGAGCACTCATGAAAGTCCAACTTGAAGGTAGATGGCAGATACTTGGGCAGCACCCCACTGTTGTCATGGATGCTTGTCATAATGAGGAGGGTGCGAAAGTCTTGATTGAAAACATTGAATCATTGCCCAAAGACAAAGACTTAGTCTTATGGTTTGGTTCTTTGGGTAAAGATCGTGCAGTTGAGGTTTTAAGAAAGATTTCAAGGTTTGCTGTTCAAATTAAATTTTTTGAATGCCAGCAACCTCGATCCTGTTCGTTTGAAGAGTTGGTTTCTTTTCTTCCCAAAGATTATAAGGGATCTATCGACTTCGGCAGGGTTTCTGAAGCAAACAAATATTTGTCTTCAGTCGATCATGATAAAATTATTTTAATTACCGGATCGATTTATTTGTTGGGCGAAGTTTTAAAGGTTGTGAAAAAAGTTAACAATCAGAATGGTTTCAATTTACAGGATCTAATATAACTCAATTTGCTAGATTTGTAATCTTTTGGTAAAATCTTAAACGAGGTCTATTTTATGCCTGATTTATGGGAATAAATTATATTATATTTTAATTTATTTAGTTAAAAGTTTAATTTTATCCACTTTGATCTGTTCATTTTTATTGATTTCCGGTTAGCAGAACTTTTGTCAATAACTTGGGGTAAAACTTCTAACAACTTAAGGTTGGAAAAATAATAAAAATAGGTTTTTCTTGTGATTCTAATTGAGATATATAAACATTTTATATTGACCTTAACATTGTTTTAAAACTTATTCACATAACTATATGCAGTGCCGATCATTTGACTCAAACCCTACATCTAGCGTGTTGCTGAATACTTTTTTTTACTACAAATCATTTTTTTCTTTTCTTTTTCCTCGTCTTTGTCACAATCTGAGGAAGAAAATACAAACAAGGCAAACAATAGAATTGAGTTGCAAACACACACATCAACCTACGATTGGCGTTTGAACACAAAGAAGGACAAAAAATGGAAAAAAAATACGAAATTGGTGGAAAAACCTTCGTTCTAGACGAAGAAAAAGCGGTACAGGCATACAACGAAAAAAAGGTCATTAACGGTCGAGATACCATGACTTTTAATCTACTGCCTCTAAAATATCAGTGGGCATATGATTTGTACCGAAAAATGAAAGCGAATCATTGGGAACCAGAAGATGTTCCGATGCAAAAAGACCTTGAGCAGTGGAAGAACCCAGCAGAAATGAGTGACGCTGAAAGATGGATTATTATGATGGGCATTGGTTACTTTTCTGCCGCGGAGGGTATCGTCGGAGATAATATTCAACATGTTGTTAGAGAGCTTGTAACAGCACCTGAGCTCAAGCTTGCACTTGGGCGACACGCACACGAAGAGAATATCCATGCAGATAGCCTCCTCTACATGATTAGCTCGCTCGGCATTAATCCGCATGAATGTGAAGCCATGTTTGAGCAAATCGAAACAATTCGCCGCAAAAACGAATTTGTGACCAATGCATCTAAAAATTTACGCAGAGACCTTGACCTGACATTAACCGAAAATAAACAGGAATTCGCCAAGAATATTTTTCTATTTGGTCAATGTATGGAAGGTACTCAATTTTATGGTCTTTTTGGAATGATTTTAAGCCTCGCCCGCCAAAATAAATTCCAAGGAATTGGACAAATGTTTCGTTACACTCTCAGAGATGAATCCAACCACATAGAGCTCTTCAGAAATTTGTTTCGTGTGCTAATAGAGGAGAATCCGGAGATTTGGACGCAGGATTTTAAAGATGAATTAGTTGTACTAATGAAAAAGGCCGTTGAACTTGAAAAGGAGTTCATCCGAGATTGTTTACCTGTAAGTTCAGTCGGACTCAGCGCGGATGAATTCTGTACCTATATCGATTACATTGCTGACCGCAGGTTAAATGGGGTAGGATTGGATGTGCTTCATCCAGGTTTGGAAAACCCGTTTCCATGGCTTGCTGAAACAATCGATATTAAAAAAGAACAAAACTTTTTTGAAGGCCGCGTTACAGAGTATCAGAAATCGTCTTCTTTGTCAGAAGTTTCTGATGATGAACTGTAATCAGTTTGTGTAGTCATAATTTTAAAACTTGGATGGGAGAATATAGGTAATGCGTAATAAGATTTTCGAAGAGGACAGAATGCTGACCAAAGTGGTGGAAACACCAAGCGAAAAAAAGCCCAGGTTTAATTGGGCGGAAGCTTTGGATACAAACCGATTCGAAGTACCTAAAGTGCGCATTACGGATGGCGCGGGTGACCGTGATTTCCACATCGCCGAGGTGGCTGAAGTCATTGGGGAGGCATTGACCGACCTTTTGATTTCTAGGGAAGAAAATGAAATATATACCCCCAAGAACCGGGAACTCGTGGTGGAGTCCGCCCGGATCGTTGCTGACCGCTTAATCGAGCGAATGGCTGAAGAGGATGAAGGCGTTGCCCCACGCCTCTCCTTTGATGAACTCTACAGACTGATTGAAAAAGCTTTGGTTGAAAACGATGCTTACGATGTCGCAAAAAGCTTAGTAATAAGCAGATCGAACGACGGAGCTTCTGGGGCAGGAGATTTACCTTCTGATAATCCGGATATATCTCAAATCCGACTCATTCGTAGAAGCGGGCAGGTGGTTCCCTGGAATTCTGCGAAAATAGAAGTTGCAGTACGCAAGGCTTTTCTTTCTTTGCGAATCGATTCTGAACCAGCAGTTGAAGTCGCACGAAAAGTCACTCAACGTGCAATATCTACCGGACAAGCATTCATCAACATCGAAGATGTGCAAGACATTGTTCAGGAAGAATTGATGCGGCAAGGCTGCTTCAAAGTGGCTGAGTCGTACATTCTGTATCGTGCCCGTAGAAGAATAGAGCGCGAAATTGGCGGCGGACAAGATGAGGTAAAGCAGGATTCAATGATTGTGGTTAAGAAAAAAGACGGAACTTCTTTTTTCTGGGATGGGATTGACCTTAAAAAACGAATCTCATTTGCTTCAATTGGTTTAGATTTATGTTTAACCTCCGAAGACATTGAGGAGTCCTTGAGACGCTCTGTTTTTTCCGAAATTTCTGAAGAAGACCTTCGCAAAACAATTATCCTGAATGCAAAAACCTTAATTGAGAGGGATGGTGATTTTGCAAAGTTTGCAGCTCGAATTCTCCTAACTTTTATGTACGAAGAGGGTTTGGGTTGGAATATTGCGGAAAATAGTATTGATGAACTTAAATCTTTTCATGTGAAAGGATTTAAGTCTTATTTGAAAAGAGGCGTTGAAATAAATCGATTAGATGGAAAGCTCTTAAAATTAGATATTTCTAAAGTTGCCGAGGCTTTAGATCCTTCAGCAGACTTGGATTTTGACTATCTTGGCATCCAAACCCTATATGACCGGTATTTAGTGGTCGACAAAACAGGAGATTTTCCGATTCGTTTAGAAACGCCTCAACTATTCTGGATGCGCGTTGCCATGGGTGTTTTTGCGCATGAGGATAAACCTGAAGACCAAATTATAGCCTTATATAATTTATATAAAAGCCGACGGTTTTGTTCTTCCACGCCCACGCTTTTTAATTCCGGCACACCTCATTCACAGCTTTCTTCCTGCTATCTTTACAAGGTGGATGACACTATTGAATCGATCATGTACAGAGGCATTGCAGAAAATGCCTTTTTGTCCAAATGGGCAGGCGGACTTGGTGGGAGTTGGACATCCGTTCGTGGAACAGGCAGTCACATCGCGGGAACAAACGGAGAGAGCCAAGGCGTAATTCCATTCTTAAAAATGCACAATGACCAGCTTTGTGCGGTCAACCAAGGCGGAAAGCGCAAAGGATCTGGTTGTGCATATTTGGAGTCTTGGCATTGCGATGTGCTTGAGTTTTTGGAGTTGAGGAAAAATACCGGTGATGACCGTCGCAGGACACATGATATGAACACGGCTAACTGGATTCCCGATCTTTTCATGAAAAGGATGGAATCCCGTGGCAATTGGACACTTTTCCGAAGTAATGAAGTTCCTGAACTTCATGACCTGTATGGACAAGCATTCGAAAAGAAGTATTTGGAATACGAAGCTAAAGCTGAAAAAAGACAGATTTGGAGTCATAACATTCCAGCCATTGATTTGTGGAAGCAAATGCTTAAGATGCTGTTTGAAACCGGTCATCCTTGGATCACTTTTAAAGATACTTGTAATATTAGGAACCCTCAAGATCACGCAGGAGTCATACACAGCTCTAACCTGTGTACGGAAATTACTCTTAATACTGGAGCAGATGAAACTGCAGTATGTAATTTGGGCTCAGTAGTTTTGGATTCTCATTTGCACGCGGATGGATCTCTTGACCATGACAAGCTTCGTGAAACCATTCGTATCGCAGTTCGGGCATTGGACAATGTAATCGATGTAAATTTTTATCCAACAGAGGCAGCAAAAACATCAAACATGCGTCATCGTCCAGTAGGTTTGGGAGTTATGGGTTTACAGAACGCTTTGTTTTCCAAGAACATCCCTTTTTCTTCTAACGAAGCAGTTGAGTTTAACGACGAATTCATGGAAGCAATTTGCTATTACGCTTATGAAGCTTCCAGTGATTTGGCAAATGAACGTGGCACTTATTCCACATATCGTGGGTCGAAGTGGGACCGTGGGCTTTTACCGCAAGATACGATTGATCTTTTAGAAAAAGAACGGGGTGAACCAGTGGATGTCCCAAAATCAAGTAAAATGGATTGGGCAGTAGTTCGGGATAAAATTGCTAAGCATGGGATGAGAAATAGTAATGTAATTGCAATCGCACCGACCGCTACAATTTCAAATATCATGGGGTCATCACCCTGCATTGAACCAACCTACAAAAATCTTTTCGTTAAGAGCAATTTGTCGGGAGATTTTCTAGTCTTAAACAGATATTTGGTTAATGACCTCAAATCAGAAGGTCTTTGGAATCGGGAAATGTCTGATCAGTTGAAGTATTTTGATGGTGAGCTTGGTCCAATTCAAGGTATCCCTGAGTGGATAAAAAAGAAATATTTGACTGCATTTGCTGTTTCCTACGAATATGTAATTTCAGCAGCTGCACGCCGTCAAAAGTGGATTGATCAGTCACAATCAGTAAACCTTTTCCTCGGAACTCCCAACTTGAAAACATTGTCCCACATGTACCGGGATGCTTGGCGAAAAGGTTTGAAAACCACCTATTATTTACGCACGCTAGGCGCTTCCAACATAGAGAAAGCAACAGTTTCGATGAAAAACATCACAGAATCCTCATCTGTTAATGAATCTTCAGGAACTCCAACGGATCCTCCACAATTCACAGAGGACGAGAAAAATGCATGCAATATTCAAGCTATGATAAACGGTGAAGAGTGCGAAGCCTGCCAATAATTTAAGCATTCGATATAGTATGCTCAATTGAGATGGGCGTTGGCGAGCGCTTAGCCAATTTCTTAAAAAAAACTCCAAGGATTGGAGATTCTGTTTTTATTGCTCCGTCCGCATCTGTAATAGGTGATGTCACACTGGAGGATAATGTAAGTATTTGGTATCATGCAGTGTTACGTGGTGACATAAATTCCATACGCATTGGATACGGTACAAACTTGCAGGATGGTGTGATTGGTCATTTGTCAGATGATTATCCCCTGATTGTGGGTGAATATGTTACCGTTGGGCATGGTGCGGTACTTCATGCATGTGAAATTGAAGATGAATGCTTAATTGGAATGAATTCAACAATACTTGACGGTTCTCGAATTGGGAAGCATTCAATTGTTGCCGCTGGAACAGTTGTTCCACTTGGAGTTAATATTCCAGAAGGGAGTTTAGTTGCGGGAGTACCTGGCAAGGTAAAAAGACAATTGAGTGGGGATGAACGCTTAAAACTTAAAGGATGGGCAGAAAAATATTTTTCCGTCAAGGATGAACATCAGAAATTGAGTGTGTCTGAAAATTCTTCGATTTAATAAAATTTGTTTGTGTTCTATCTTCTAGATTTTGCGTTATCCATACCAAATCTGCCATAAAATTCGCTGATTACCTCGACAAGATCAGGAATCGGATGAGTTGTGCTTACAGATTCAGCACAGCAAGTCATGTATGAACGAATATGTAATTCGCTGGCGATTTTCTTATCTTTATCAATCAAAGCAAGCAAAGTTTCCCTAGCAACTGTCCATTCTTCCAAATCGAACGAATAATTAATAAATACATCTTCCCATTTTTTTGCCTCGATTTTATCTAAAGTAGTAAGCCAATCCATATCATCTTGGTTACACTATATTAAATTTTCCGCAATTGTATTAAAGGTGATCAATTTGTCTTGGATTTATGTTCGGCTTTTGTCACAACAATATCTTGCCTATCATGTATTCTTATAACTTGAACACATTGCCTAATGGATCACGCACTCTACTCAAAGTCTAATCCATACCCTTCAGAATTACTCGTTAATCGATTGATGACTCAAGGGTCGGATAAGGAAACAAGACATTTTGAATTGTCTCTGAAGGATAGTGGATTGGAATACTTACCGGGAGATTCTCTTGGCGTACTTCCTGTAAATTGTTCTAAAGTGGTCGATGACTTGTTGCGGACTGTGGGGTTAGCAGGAGATGAAACGGTATTGGTTAATGAAGAAAATCTCGTTTTGCAAGACGCCTTGATGCATCGTCTTGCTTGTACGGTACTCAGTAAAATTCAAATCAAGAAATTCAATGAGATTGCAGAGTCTGAAAAACTCGCTGAATTGCTCCAGATTTCCAATAAGGAAGCTTTGATAGAATACATGTGGGGGCGTGAATTAATCGATTTGTTTTTGGAATTCCCTCAAAGTGGAATGGATGCACAGACTTTTATTGATTTACTGCGCCCCATGCCTCCCAGATTGTATTCGATAGCATCCAGTCTTGCTGCCCACGCAGATGAAGTTCACCTTACGGTCGCTGTGGTTCGCTATGATGGACACGGTAGAGAGAGAAAAGGAGTGTGTTCTTCTTATTTAGCGGAACGAGTGGGCGAAAGAATACCCTGTTATTTACATCCTAATAAGAACTTTAAATTGCCTGCAGATCCTCAAACCCCAATCATTATGGTTGGACCTGGTACTGGAATTGCCCCTTTTCGTGCTTTTCTTGAAGAAAGGATGGCTACAGGTGCGTCGGGTAAGAATTGGTTGTTTTTTGGAGATCGTAGCCAGAAGACCGATTATTTATACGGGAATGAATGGTCGGACTATCAAAAAGCCGGTGTTTTAAGTAATTTAGACCTTGCATGGTCTCGTGACCAAGAAGATAAGGTCTATGTTCAGCACAAAATGCTTGAGAAAAAATCGGAACTTTGGAGATGGATACAGGAAGGTGCCTTTTTTTATGTTTGTGGTGATGCATCAAGGATGGCAAAGGATGTGGATCACGCTATCCGTAGAATCGCTAGTGAAGAAGGTTCGATGACTGATGATGAAGCCAGTAAGTGGGTAAAAGGCTTACAAAAAGATAGGCGATATTTAAAAGATGTTTATTAACTTAGTGGACCAGAAGGGGTGAAGTCTGGCGGGGGAGAAGGTGGAGGTGCGTCAGGTGGATTTCCAGGATCCCATGGAACATCGTTTCGTAAGTATCGGTTTTCCGACTCGTCATGGCCGAAAAAGAAAAGATTAAGCATAGGATGTACAACTGGTTTATTTAACTGGTCATAATCAAGGTTTGATTCTGCTACATAGGTAACTTGTTGATTGCCATCAACTAATACATGATACCATGGTTGAGTTTTGGAGGGTTGGGTGGCATTCGACTGATACCATTGATCAGGAGCCTGGCAACATTCATCAAAATCAACAATTACTCCGCGATAGCCGTATTTTTTGTGAAAAATTACTTCTCCTAATTCAAATTTAGGATTTATCGGGGGAGGGGAGTATCCGTCTGACAGATTGATCATTTCAGCTAACACTAGGGTTTAATGATCTTTGATCAATTTTATATTTTCTTTTCCTAATTCTACAAATGTATAAAAAAAGGGCCGCCCATTTAGGCGGCCCTTAGAAAACTTTTCTTAGGTACTAGACTTAGAAAGTGTAAGTAAGCTCAACCGCGATGAGTTCATCATCATCAGCTGCAGTGTCACCATCAATGTCACTGTACTCAACGATCAATCCAAGTGAATCAGTCAATGAATAATTTGGAGCAATCGTAAGTTTGGACTGATCAGTCCCTGCATTGTCTACATCTTCTTCAGAGTAGCGGATTGCACCACCAAGTTTGTCTGAAAAGTCATAATCAACCAAAATGAGGTATGCATCGCGATCACCTGTCAATGCTATGTCAGAATCGATATTTGACCATTCAGCAGCTATCACTGCCTTACCCATAGAGTAAGTTCCGTTGATGTTGGTGTAATCGGTATCACCAGCTGTAGCAGCATCGGTGCGGTATCCAACATTAAGCGCGAGATTTTCGATTCCTGTATAAGACGCGGAAATTTCGAAATTTACATCATCATTTTGCAAGTTATCCCCATCAGATTGATCGATAGAAAGACCAAGTGCAATGTCGCCAGTACTGTAACCAAGAGCAATTCCTTCGCGAAAGAAATTATCAACATCACCGAGGTTGAATCCTTCGTAGGCACGACTAAAGGTGTAAAGACCAGCTGGGTCTTCTCGCTCTAAACCTAGGGCTGAACCGTAACGACCAAAAGTAACGGAAAGACCATTATCCAAGGTGTAGGTAAAGTGCACTTGTTCGATATCGAGATCATCCATATCAGAACTGTCGACATGCAATTCTCCAGAAACGTTTCCGGCATTAGCGATGAAGTTAAGTTCAACTTCATCAACTCCGATAGACTCATTTTCTCCTGCACCTTGTTCAAGGTTTGAATAAGAACCATCAATGAAACCATTGATGCTAAGATTTTCGTTGATTTCGACAGCGGAAGCACTTCCCACCAAACCGAAAGCAGCGATAATAGCTAGTAGTTTGTTTTTCATAGTAGTTTGTTTGTTTGTTTGTTTGTTAGGTTAACCTAAAATCTCCACCACGGGGTAGAAATCAAGTTATTCATTATCATGATGAAAACTTTTCAGAAGTCAAGCACGGAAAGCCCGACCATTGCTTGGAGTGGATGCTATTTCAGAAAGGGAGATGCGAATGAAACTACCCTGTCCCGATAGAAGTTAACGATAGCTTTTTCCTCATCACCATCAGCATTCAAGTCACCGTGATAATGGTAGACTTGATCGATTCGAGGACTGAGGTCGCCCTTGATCGAGTTGGGATTACCCAAAAGTTTGCGGACTTGGAAACGAGAGAGGTTTTTCTTCATTGCTTGCCAAGTGGATTTTTGAGTCCATGGTCCTTTGTTTTGGGTAGCATCACTTTCAAGTCCGATTCGTAATTTATTAAAGAATGATTTCTTATCCTGATCATTGTTAGGAATCGTGATTTGCTCAGTGATGGATTTTGCTTCTTGTACAGATTCAGCAACTTTTTCAACCTCAGTCCTTACTGCAATATTGTCAGATTCCAACTGAGATACCCGTTCTTCCAGTCCTCCGATTTTTTGCAGAATTAAGTCCAGCTTTTTGGAAAGATCAGCGTTGGAAACATTTTCTTGGGCAAAAAGCAAACAAGGAAGAATTAAAGAAACGAGA
>MDTB01024407.1_pt1 | contig 18409 bp, 5 predicted proteins | sample 811161 | NCBI WGS metagenome assembly MDTB01 (sample SAMN05326650, study PRJNA326480) | marine metagenome | isolation source: seawater | place: Mediterranean Sea | collected 2009
AAATCTTATTTTCCAGATACCTATCGTGATTTTAATGAAACATCACCTGGTATGATGTTATTAGAAATGAACGCATATGTCGGTGATGTATTATCTTATTATATAGATAATCAATTTAAAGAAATGTTATTACCATTGGCCGAAGAAAGAAGAAACATAGTCACTATGGCTAAGATGTTTGGTTATAAAGTTAAACCAATTGTTGCTTCATATGCAGATTTAACATTTACAAGTAATGTTAATGCTATGAGTAATAACTCAGCAAAAATAGATTACAGTAATGGTGGTATATTTGATACAGGTATTCAAGTAACATCTGCTACAAATGGTGATACTATTTTCACAACACTTGAACCAGTTGATTTCCAAATATCACAATCAACGGATCTTGATGTTATTGGTACAACAGATGACGCTGGTTTGGCTCAAAGTTATACATTATCAAGAGTTGTAAGAGCTGTAAGTGCAACTGAAAAAACAGCTGTTTTTAAAATCAGTGCGCCTGAAAAATTTAAAACAATTACAATACCAGATACGAATGTCGTTGATATTATTTCTTGTGTAGATTCAAATGGAAGTAATTGGTATGAAGTAGATTATTTAGCACAAGATAAAGTTCCAATCACAACTCACTATACTGATGATGTGAATAGAGATTCAGCTTATGTTGATACCAGTGGTTTAGCAACATCAACTGCTGTTCCGTTTTCATTATCATATATTAAGACAACTAAAAGATTTACAAGAGAAACAAATTTAGATAATACTACATCTTTAGTTTTTGGAAATGGAGTTTTGAGGAACGAGATAGATGGTACTATCGATCAAGGTTACATTGATATGGAACAAGTTGGTATAGTAATACCTGGACAAACCAATGATTTAAACTCATCTATAAATCCATTGTTAGGTGATGAGTATTCAACACTTGGTGAAACACCAAACCAAACAACTTTAACAGTAACTTACCGTGTGGGTGGAGGTATATCTGCAAATGTTCCAAGTAGTGACCTCACAACAATACCAGTAACCACAGCACAAAATGGAAACACCTCTGCAACTATAGTGGGTGTTACCAATAATCGTCCTGCTCGTGGTGGTAAAAATGAAGAGGATACAATTGAAATAAAAGAAAAAGCTAAAGCATTTTTCTCAACACAAAACAGATGTGTAACAAAAGAAGATTATGAGGCTAGAATATTAAACATACCAAGTAGGTTTGGAAATATTGCTAAAGTATATGTTACAACTGGAAAACTTTCAGAATACACAGATGCAATCACGGCTGGATTACAAAACATATTAACTAATTTAGAAACTGAAATTGATAGTTATAATACTACTTTAAATGATGGTGATACTATTAACTCAGATACTCTTGTTAATCTACCTATAATAGCTAGTGGTTTATCTGATGTGATAAATACATCTATGGGAACTATGTCTGAATTAGGAACTATAGATGCTTATTTATTGGGATATAATAATTCAAAACAATTAGTTGGTAACCCACATTTTGATGATAATAAAATGCCTATAACTTTATTATCTAATATATCAAATTACCTTAGTAATTTTAAATTAATGACGGATGTTGTAACTTTAAATGATGGTTACATTATAAACTTTGGTGTGTTCTTTGATATTATAGCTGAAAAATATGCTAATAAGCAAGAAGTAAAACTTAAATGTATAGATAAAATAAAAGAATACTTTAGAATTGAAAGAATGCAATTCAATCAACCAATTTATAAAAGTCAATTGGAATTTGAATTAATGGGTGTTGAAGGTGTCCGTTCTATTGGACATGTAACTATTACACAAGATTATGATTATTTTTATGGTATTAATGGTAGTGAAGCACAAAACATAACAGGAACAGAAAATCAAGGTTTATATAATTATATTTATTCTGTTGGAAGTGATAATAGTTTTGAAGTAGCAGATAATGGAATTTCAGGTTATGGATATAAATATGATTTTAAAAATGCACTATCAGATGATAGCACTATTATAGTTCCACCATTACCATCAACACCATCGGTTTTTGAATTAAAAAATCCAAACCAAAATATACAAGGGAGAGTTAGATAATGCATCATTTTATTTTTCCAAATCAAGATACTTGGATTTCAAGTGGTTCATCTACTGTAACAGGTGAATCTTTTAAAGACCAAAACTTCGGAAGAGACCAAATACTTGAAGTCAAAAAAGAATTTTTTAATAATTCATTCGACCATTTTACAAGAGCTTTAGTTCAATTTAGTGGAACTGAATTTTCAAATTTATCTCAATCTATTGTTGATGGTAAAATAAACGAACCAAAGTTTTATTTAAGATTATATGAAGCTGAGGGTAATGCTGAAATATCAGGAGATTACACTTTAGATATAAAACCAATATCACAATCTTGGGTTGAGGGAACAGGTAAGTTTGGTGACGACCCAAAAAATACAAATGGTTGTAGTTTTGAAAATCGTTCAAACCCAATTGGTGGAACAGCAACAACTTGGGATACAGCTGGTGTTTCAGTATTAAGTATTAGTTCATCAACACAAACTTTTTCAAATCAATCACCTGATGTTGAAGTTGATGTTACTGATATGGTTAATGTTTGGTTAAGTGGTTCATATTCTAATTATGGAATGTTAGTTCGTTTTAGTGGAAGTCAAGAAACTGATTCAACAACATTTGGCCATTTGAAATTTTTCTCAAGACATACACATACGATTTACTCACCACGATTAGAAATTCGTTGGGACGACCATTCACCATGTACGGGTTCAAACACTGGTTCATTAAATGAATTAACAATGAGTGGATTAGCTGACAACTTTTTATATATGAGGGGATTGAGAGAAAGTTACAAAGTAGGTGAACGAGTTAAGTTTAGAGTTGGTGCTAGAAAAAGATACATTCAAAAAACATTTTCTAATTCTGTTCAAACCGTCACTGGTTCTTTCATTCCTGAAAGTAGTGGTTCATATGCAATTAAAGATATGGCTACTGATGAATTTATTGTTCCATTTAGTGGATACACATCTATGAGTTGTGATACAGAAGGCCCTTATTTTAATCAATGGTTAGATGGGTTTTATCCCGATAGGGCTTATAAAATCCAATTAAAATTAAAATATGATGATGGACAAGAACAAGTATTTGATGATGATTTTGAATTTATAGTGAAAAGGAAATAGGTTATGGCATATATAGACCCACAAGTCCAAATGGACAATCTTGAAAGACTATTGGATTTAATAGCTGAAGCTTTAATACAAAGCCCATTAATTAATACAGATAGTGTTGAAAATAATCAAAAATTTATTCGTAATGGGACAATTCAGATAGGACAACCATTAGATAGTGCTGATACTTCAGTATCAAATGAAAGATTAGTTCTATATCAAAAAGATATTAAAGCCAATCAAGAGGATTTAAATCAACAAACTTTGATAGGTGACCAAGACACAGGTATTTTACAAAACTTACAAGCAATAGCTGATGGTGTTGATTTTGATACTTTATCAATTGATATTCAAGAGGGTGCAAATCCAGGTGAAATTTCAATAGGTTTAGTGGGTGGTGGTGCTGTTTACAATGGTGAGAATATAACAAACTTAATAGTTGGTGATGGTAATCCATTGAATATGAGTCAATTCATTCCATTACAACAATCTTCTTCAATTGTAAATGTTGAAGCTGCTGAAGAGTTTTTAGATACAACTATTTATGAATTATTACCAACAGGTGATTCAAGACAAGCTAGAATAACAAGATTTTTTCAAGAACTAAATGCTCTATTACCTGGTCCGAATAGTTATCCTGATTTTGATTTAAATGCTGATGAAAGAGTCGATAGAGACTCTTCAGGTAATTGGATAGGAGATGCCTCTTATAATTTATCACATAGTATATCTACAGCTCAAAATAATCCATCTGAATCTTTAATTGAAGAAGAACAAGCTTTCATTCATAGGTTAAAAAAAGATGCAAATGACAATAATTCCGATTCTACTATTGAAGATATTTTTAATACCATTGAACCATATTTGGAAGATATATTAGAGTTATCAACCCCTCCATTAGATGAAAGAGAAGAATATGTAAATCAATCAAATGGATACTTACAATTTAGAAACCCCAATCAGGCTATAATAATTAGAAATACAAACAAAGAATTTATTGATGGATTAGATCCTACAACTAAGGAGTTTTTAGATACGGGTTTTACAATTACAATGTGGGTAAGATTTTTAGATAAAGCTTCAAATGGAACATTGTTTAATCTTGCTAATAATTTAATGTTAGAGACAAGAGTATTATTAAAAGATGATATAATAAATTCTACATTAGGTGAAAATTTAACACTGGGAGAATTATCAGATTTACTTGATTTAAATTATTTTGAAAATAGTAATTCTGCTAGATTTGTTAGACTTGTTGTTGATGATAAAAATGGTTATGTAAGAACATCAAGCACTGGACTACAACTTGGAAACTCAGCTAATGGTATGGAGAAAAATATTTATACAGGCCAAATAACAAATGATATAAAAGATATTTTTCAATCAACATTCATACCAGAAGATTTTTCAGAATGGTATTTTATATGTGCTAGTTTTAAACACAATTCTTTAGAAGATGATTCTCTTATCCAATATCCTCAGTTTTTAACTAATAAAATGTTTTGGTTAAATCACATAGACCCTACTAACAATGGAGCTGTAGTCAGAGATTCTGATTATGGAAATAAAGCAAAAGTAGAAATCATCTCAAAAACAGACTTACTACGAGCTCGTGGTTTTAAAGTTTAAGGAGTTTATATAAATGGCCTCCGTTGAAATGAAAACAATAGTAAAGGGTAATGGTTACAGGCGAACCACCGATATTCCTTCCGCAGAAATAGATTGTCAATATTACAAACAAGTTGAAGTGGGTGATGTATTGTGGGGTGGTCATGTTGTTACTCAAGAGGATATAGATAATGGCCATGCTAGATTAGTTGGTTTCAATTGTGGTTCTCCTGTTGTTGATTGGATGAATGACGGGCCAGATGGTTATGTTGGACAATATTATCTTACAAATCCATTTGAAGAAGGTGGTATAGGAGAAGATGGAGAACTTTTTGATCATTCTCCAGGTGGTTGTGGTACTGGTTGTAATGTCAATGGTATGGGAACTTGTGAGGAATGTGTGGGTTCAGGAATCACACCACCTGCAGATGAGGACTTTGATGGTGTTGAAGATTGTATACAAAACGGATTCGGTGGAACTTGTTGGGATGGAATAACTTGTTGGAACACATTAGATTCAATACCTTTTGATTGTCCTCCTCAATGGCCTTTTGGTGATGATCCAGGCACTGGGTATGGTGAAGAGCAGGGAGGTGCAGGTGGTAATCAACCTTTTACTCGATATAAGTGTTGTGATGCTGGTGAGCCAGGCGTAGAAGAACATTTTGCAATTAATGGAATGGGAATTTCTCCAACAGAAGATCCTAATAGATATGATTTAGAAGCTTGTAATTTATATCAATGTGTTGAAAACTCAATTACAGAAGGACCAGTTGATAGTCAAAAACATTATCGTCATCGACCCTCCGAGTGTTTCCATCCAGTTAAAGATTGGAATGTTGTGTGGCAATATTCAGATTATAGAAATTGGACTGCAGAACCAGGCAATATAGGTGCGGGAGATGATTTTGAAACTCAGAGACATTTTCCATTTTATAATAAAAATCATATTTCAGGTTCAGGTGAAAGTCCATATATGAAATATTATACAGGAAACCTTCAGGGTAATACTAAAAGTTATGCAGCTGATATTCCTTTAAATTTCCAAAAATCTCGTTATCAAACTAATGAATATTATGATGTTGCTGTGAGACAAACAATTGTTTCTTGTGAAGAGGCTGAAAGAGTTCAAGCTGGACTTTATAGTCCATATAGAGCAGAACAACTGGGTGAACTCGTTGGGTGTCATTCATTGGAGCCAGGTCATCCATGTATACAACTTTGTGTAAATCCTAATATATTAACAGATAATATGTTGATTTTTTTACAATCAACTTTTGGTAAATTTTATATGCAACAATTTTTTGCTACTACGGATGTAGATATATTGAGACAGAATCCTGAAAATACATATACTTCTATACCTAGTGAATTTGATGGTTATGGACTTAGTTGGTGGATAGATAGTCCTGAATCAGAAGGAATATTTGAAGGTACTTTTGATTGGGGTTCTTATGGTGGTTCTCAAGGAGTTGTTATGAAAGATGTATTGTATAGACTTGGATTTCCACATCCACCAGTAGCAATTGGAAAAGACCATTTGAAAAATCCTGATATAGATTTCAATGGACCTCCACATTGTGAAAATGCTGAATTTCTTTACTTACAAGCCATATATGATTGGAGAGGTACTATAGGTATTGGAGCATTCTTTGATGACTTTACTTTACCTGGCCTTAACAATGGAGAGGATGGGACAGGATTGATTGAACCAACTATGAATAGTGTTTTAGATCCTTTTAGCGCACTTGATTATAGAAGTGATGTACATCATAAAGGTAATTTAAGGCCTTGTAGTTATTTTGAATTTATGACTTTACCTGGTGGTATTACTAATGGTGATGGAATATTCTATCGACCACAAGAGATACCTTTAGAATATTTACAACGACAAGAAAATTCAGATTATTTTGCTCAAATTCAAAATATTGAATGTGACACACCACTTTCTATATTAGATGGTTTAATTTTCAGTAAAGTAAAAGTGACTTGTAATGATGGTTCACAATTTATTGTAATGGAGGGTGATGGTAATACTGAGGGTTTAGATGGTAGATATGCATATTCAGGTGATAACATGTGTGCGTATAATATAAAAAATAGATCTACACAAGACTTATATTATTTATCAAATGCAGACAAAAGAATACCATTAGGTATTTTTTATCCTGATTCTATTAATATTGCTAAAGATAATTTTTCAAGTAATTTATCTTCTGAATACAGTCAGTTAGCTAAACCTAACAGAATCACTAATGGTAGGGGACAATTTGTTGATGAAACAGTAGTAGATGAATGGCAACAGGCTGGAATAACTATTAGCGATAGTCAACATTGGCAATCGATAGGGGTTTTACCATCTGACACTTTTACACCTGAGAATTGGAGACCACAAACAAGAGCTAATGAATCTGATGCTCCAACAAGTAAAGTTATGCCATATTGGGCGTTTAATAATGAATCATGTTATTCTCAAAATAGATGTTTAATATTTGATTATGGCAACCATTCACAAATAGGTAATGATGGATATGATAGCAGACAAGGTTGGAAATATAAAATTCGAAGAAATACATTAGCGAGTAGTTATGAATATGGACAATCATATAAAGTATCTTTTTTAATGAAAACAAATGGGATTAACAAAAATTCATTACACAATACTGGAATGCATGTTGTGTTTAATCTTTTTGATAATCCTAATAATGTACTTAATTTCATACCACCATCAACTGGTGGTGATAGAAATCCATTTGAGGGTGATTTAGATAATCCTAGCACTGTGACTGTAGTTGAAAATAGTAATTCTCAATGTGGTGAAATGGGTCACACATTTTTTGTTGACTCTAGTGGAGGTGGATATTTCAGTAAAAATTCAAATCATTATGATGGTTTTAATGAACATGATGACAATTTATATTGCAAACAATCAAGGGCTAGTTTTTCAAATACAAAGGTAGGTGAATGGGAACGAATGGAGTTCACATTTCAAATACATCCATTTTACAAATATCTTGCTTCCATATTGGGTTATCCAGATCCAGATTTAGGCATACCTGAGCGTAAAGATGCTTCTTTACCAATGTCTATTCAATTTTATGATTTAAATTATGCTAAAGGTGGATTTAGTACTGATGGTCATTTCAAAGAGCAATTAGATAATAATAGGAGTCGTGCTACGATATACATAGATGAAGTAGAATTAAAAGAATCATATGATTTTCATCCTGATGTGGTAGTTAGAAAGAGAAAATCAAGTACAGAATTTGGCACAGGAGAACTTACAAGATATTTCGATCCAGAAATATTAGAACAACAAGAAGCTTATAATGACACATCTGCTCCACTTGAAGTTGCATGTTATTTTTATCCAAGATATGCTCATGATGATATTTTTTCACCTAAAAAAAATCCTATGGTACAAGAATTAAAATACGGACAATTTTTTATAACTGATTTAGATTGGGGTGATGGTAGTCCAATTCAATACACATCATCTCCACTAATGTTAGGTTTTAACACTATGCCTCGTCACACATATATAAAACCTGGAATGTATGAAATTAAAGGGACTATGTTTCAAATAAAACCTGATGTATATACATGGGACTTAATTCCAGAAAATATATTGTATGATGGTATTGGTGGTGTAGCATCTAATAGAAGATTCTCGTTAAGAATAAATGTTAATGAGGGAAGGAATATATCTGAAGATTTCCCATACTTGGGTGCTGATGGTTTTAAATTTATACCTTTTCAAAGTCCTACACCTATTATAGGTGGTTGGTCTACACAAAGTTCTTATTTTAAAAATATAAAAAGAAATTTAGGTATGATGGGTGTAGATTATGATGTAGATAATTATGTTGATATTAATTATGGGAATATCGGAGATAGGTATTATACGGAACTAGCTATGTGGAAAATGTATTCTAGTTATGTAGACTTTTTTAAAATTTTTCCAGAATATTTAATACCTCGTAATCCACAAACAAATGTAGAAGATAGATTTTTAGAAACACTACCATTTCCATCTTACTTAGAAGAGTTTAGTAGTCCTGAAGGTAATGTAGACCTAATAGATGAAACTGATGCGAATTGGTGGGGTGGTGTAGGTAGAAGAGATATAAAAGATTATATGTTAAACAATATAATTAATGCTCAAAGTGAAGATGACCTACCCATTAATGGTGGAAGAACTGTAGTAACGCCATACGCATTTATTAATCCCACTTTCGATGAGGTATTACTAACTGCTGCAGATGGAACTTATAGTACTGGAGATGAGAGGTTTAATAAAGTAAAAGATGGTTTAGGAAGTTCAATTGGTGATGTGGATTTATCACATATAAGATATTATAACAGTAGATTAACATTATTTGATATGTTAGGGTTTGAAGAACAAGAGGAAACTACTGAACAATTTGTTGATAGTTTTAACATTACTCCTGAATACTTAGCCACATTACCATTTCCAACATCTCTTTCAGAATTTGATATATATAATACTGGTATTGGTGTAGAAACTTCATTACATTGGGGTAATGAGGGAAGACCTGATATAGCTATGATGATACAACAACTTCTTTTATATCCTGACAATGTAGATGATTTTTATGAAAGTCTTAATAATGCAAATGAAGATAGTGGTTATACTTTTCCTACAAACATACAATTACCTCTTTCAGATGAGGGTTATAGTGTTGGTGAAATAGCAATTCACTATACTGGTAATACAATGACAGGTTATTTCGGAGCGGGTCCAATCACGGACATTAATAATTTTATCGGTGGTGAAGAATTTTTCCCATTACCAATTGGTATAAACACTTATGCTTGTGCTGAGGTGTTTGGTGGTGATGGAACACCAGGCGCTGATAATGGTTATAAGTTTTCAACTGAATCACTTTCTACTATAGTTGATGAGGAAGGAAGAAATTATGATGTGTATGAATGCATACCAGGTAATTTATTAGTTTTACCTTCAAGTAGTTATTTCAATCTTTCAAGTTATACTTTTAATTCAAATCATCCACAGAATCCATCTTCACCAAGATATTGGAAAAATTATATATCAAAAGACTATTCTATATTTAATAGACAAGGAATTAATTTAGATTTAAATTTAATTGATATTTATTCACAACAAAGGTGGTTGGATAATTCATATTATCCTGTATTACCAAGACATGGAGCTGATGGTAGATTTCTTGAAGATGACTATCCTGATAATAATATACCATTCCCATTAAATGGTCCAATTACAGAAAACAAACATGAAGAAGCTTCTTTAATAATTGAAATAACTAATGAGGAACTTGATGTAAATGTTTTTGATGATAAGAGTGGAAATCAAAATTATGGACATGGAGTTAGTGATTTTAAACCTAAGTTTGAAGATACTACTTTAGAACCAAAGATAACAAGAAAAATGTCAAAAATTAAAACATCAACACTAACTAAGGCATTCTAATGGCTAAAAAAGTACAGCAATTTAAACATTATCCTGAAGCATATTCGTATGGGCAATTTGTTTTTGAAGATAGTACTGTTGATGAATTTCAAGATGTAATACTTTCAAATGGTATTCCACAACCAGCAGATAAATACAATGATAAAGGATTATATTCAAGAGTAATAACTGATCCAAATAGAGATTATATAATTCAAAATCAATTAAGAAGAATTGGAACAAGTTTTATTCAAATTAATGAATTTAGAGTTGATAATAGACATTCTACCAGTAGAGTGAGAGACACTTTTTTTCAAGGCCTTGTATTTGACAGTGAAACATTTAATTGTTTTAATCCTAGTGGTACTTTAAAATCATACAGCCAACTTAGAAATGCTTTAAATAATGCTGGTTCTACTACTGCGGCCTCTCGAATATGTGTAGACCAACCAAACGCGGATTTTAGATTAGATAAATACGCTTCATTTTTTAAATGGGATGCTCCACGATATGATAAGGGTAAGGGACCTGGAAGTTTTGATTTTTTAAAAGACCAAATCATAGTAGACACTTTTGATAATGTGGAAGATCCTGATCCTGAAGCTGAGCCAGCTGGTGCATTAGTAAAATTAGAAACTCCTAGCTTTGCACATCAAGATGGAAATTTTTTACAAAATGGTATCAGCTTTGCTTATCCGATTGGTGATACTTTTCCTTCAAACAAATTAAAACAACCCTTTCACCCTTCGGATTTTAATTTGTCAACTACTAAAAAAACTCAAATTTTTAATGAAGATAGAGCTACAAATTATTTACAATTTATGTTTTATTTAAAAGGAAACAAACAAGTATCAAAGCATGGTGGAAAACAATCAGCTTCTAATAGAATTTATGTTTTTAGAATACACCCAAAAGATTTATTCACGGAAGGAGATAATCCAATTGGAAGAATAAGAGAATTTGATTTTCAAATTGGTGGTAATGGTGTAAATTATAGACAAGACTCTGGTCAAGATTTAAGTTCTAGATGGCAAGTATCGACATTTAGAGTAACAATTAATACACAAGGTGGAGCTTCTAGAGAGGACTATGAAGAACAAGGTATTGATTTAGAAATAGCAGACAAAGTAGAGTCAACTAAACTCATACGAAATGATTTTTTTGATATAGATTTTGCAAATTATAGTATATATTCTGAAAATTATACTCTTACAACAGCTGGTAGTACTAGTGTTTGGGGAGCCAACTTTACTCCAGTTCCTTATGTTGTTACAAAAAATACTAATATAAATTTACAAGCCTATCAGTTAGAAACTTATCGTAAACAAATTGCTTCAGCTCCTGGTCAAGTTTCTGTTAGATTATATACTTCAAATTTTACTACAGAGAACCAAGTTTTAGATAATGTTTTTACTTCTTATGGGGGTGATTCAGTTCCCCCGTATTATAAATTTTGTGTTATTCATTGGGATGATTTAGAAAATGAAATTAATACCATTGAAGATGTTTTTGATTTAAGACCATTTGATGAATTAAGTATAATAGAAGCTCAAGAAAACAATACTTTTAAATTTGTTGAAATAGATAGTGATTTAACACATACATATTTTGAACCTGGAATAAAAACTATAAAAATTCTTATGTTTAGTTATCTTGAAACAGGTGTTCCGGGTTGGAGTAGTGATTATAGTGATTATCCACCATTTGATTCAATTGAACCTTTAAGATTTAAATTAGTTACGGCTAGAGTATTTTTAGATATTCCTTTAAATAAATATCCTGATTTTGGTGATTTTGGTGGTGACGCATATACAACAGTACCTTGGCCATTTGATACGGCTGTTATTGGTGGATTAAGTCAAACTTCAAAATATTATAATAGTATAAATAATACATTATTTGGTGGAAAAATAGGAAACACAGATGTAATTGATGAACAATTTTTACTTTCGGCTCAACAGAATATTGAGACTAATAAAATTGGGGAAAGTATAGAGAAAATGGATTTAGAACAATTTAGATATTTTAATAGAAGGTATGATATGAATACATTGTTAAACATATCTACAAATACTTTATACAATGATTTTAATTATTATGATGGTTCTGAACAAGAAAGAACTTTTTCAGAGGAAAGTTCAGTCGGACAGATATTTATAGGTGATAATCAGGACAATGATTTAAAACAAAGTTGTAAGATAGAACTTAATACTGCTGAATTGATAGGTAAAACTGTATATGATTCAAGTGGAAATTCACATAAAGGATTATTGATAGGTGATTATAAAGTTAAAAAAATTAGAAAAGGTGAACCGATGAGAAGAGATTCATTTATAAAAGTTCCAAAGAAAACAGGTAATACTGAGGGAGCATTATAATGCCAGATTTTGAATTTGAATTTAATCAACAAGATAAAGATTTAATTGTAACTCAAGATACCGCTACATTCTCTGGTGAAAATTATATTAGATTAACTATCTATCCAAGTGAAGCAGCAACACAACCTGTTAATTTGGGTGATAATAATTTAGCTATATTCTTTTCTTCTCTAAATGAAACTCCATTTGAAATAAACACCTCACCATTTTACGCTGGATTAAATGAAATTACTACAAAAACAATTGGTATTGGTGGTTCAAATGATTTCAAAATATATAAAAATGGTGATGATATATACATTAAACCAAACGAAATATTTAATAATTTTGAATTACCTCAAGGTGATTATAGAATACAAATTGACTTTTTAAATCAAGTTAGTCCTCCATTTGATGAAAATAATGATCCTGGTGAAGATCCAAACCCAACATCTGATAGCGCTAACCATTATCAATTTATTATAAAAGAAATATCAACTTCAAGAAAAGAAGTTCGTCTTAAATTAAAAGATATAAATATTACAGACGAATCAAATATTATTACAGATTTAACAAATGAATTTAATTTAGGTTTAGATAAATATCAATTCAAACATATATTAAATATTGGAACTGGTGACCACATACCAATAATGAATTATGTATTTGATAGAGTTACAAATGGTTCAAGTAATCAATCTTTAATTTTAAAATTATACGAACAATTAACACCTAATATATCAAACTTATCTTTAGTGACAATTGAAAGAGAAGTAATAACAACTCAAGTCGATGATATTTATTATTTTTCAGATGTTGCTGATGTTTACTTTGGTGACGGATTAGTACCAGACTTGTTTGAAAGTTGGATAAATTATGATACTCAAAATATTGGATTTGAAAATTATAACACATTATCTCAATCAATTAGCACTTCTGAATTAGATGGAATAATATCTGCTAGTGAATACAATTATCCTAATTTAAATATTGATTATAGTGAGTTTGAAAATCATACTTTCTTTGGTTCGGCTGAAAAGAAATTAATAAACTTTAAAAATAAAGTTGAAACTATTCAAAGCACTTATTCACAAATATCAGCTTCATTAGCATCTACTGCTAGTAATATGACTGGTGACCCAACAGATTTAGTATTACATAGACAAAATTTATTTGACAAAGTACAAACAGAAATAAATTCATTTACACCTTATGAAAGATTTTTGTATTTTGATGGACAAAACACAACTACAGCATCAGCACCAGGTGTTGGTAAAAATTATGCTGATGTAAATGCAGTTTCTAACAATGATTTATTAACAGAGATAAATAATGGTGATGGTTTTAAAACTGTATATCATATATCAAATAGACATAATGGATTTAGTCAATTTACAGATTTATTTACTGAAAAGTATAGAGTAGAAGATAAACCATTTTTTAATTATAGTGGTTCAATTTATCTTTCATTTTTATTAAAGGGGCATAGTGGAAGTGCTTTAACTTGGGAAAATAGAAATCATTTAGAACACGATGGTGTTAAATTTCCAAAAGATGGATTTTTCCAAAATAGAATCTTAGATCCTACAATGACAAGTAGTGCATATCAAAGATATATTTTTCATGCTTCTCAATCTTATTTCATACCAAAAACTACTGGTAATGATGTACAAGCAATTACTGATTTTGGAACTAACTCAACTCAAATAGAAATAATAAGTGGAAGTGTTAAAACAGGTTCTTCACAAATACAAGATTCAACTGGAAGATATTTACCTTATTTAACTAATCAATCTGCTAGTGCTGGGATACCATTCTTTGGTTCAGTTATGCCCGGTGGTGAATTGTTTAGAGTATATTATAAAACTGATTTATCAGCAAGTTTATTAGGACATTATAACTATGAGAATGTAACCATTGATGATAATGATTTTGATGTTTTAGATGTAAGTGGTCAAGGAAATAATTTAAGATTTGGTGGTGCAGGTACTTCCTATACATCAGCTTCTATCATAACTGGTGTTGATGGAAAAGAAAATTCTGCTATTGAGTGGAGTGGTAGTTTAGCAGGAGCAAGTGGTAATATGTTTCTTCTATCACAACCTGATGGTGGTGTAACTGATATTAATAACAACCTTCATACATTGAGTAGTAGCTTTACAGGTTTTACAATGGCTACTTGGTTCAAAACAGAAGATTCATCTTCTAATATAATTATGTCTATAGACATAAAATCTTCTGGAAGTATTGTGAAAACTACTCAAACATCATCAAATGGTGCTCTTGGAACTCACGATGAAGCTGATGGGTGGTGGTTAGGTCATACTAACAATAGAATTTTAGGCGAGGTTACTGATGCAGGATTCCCAATATTAAACAACGCTAATTTTAGAAGTGCAGCTACTTTAGATGTTGATGATGGTGAATGGCATCATGTCGCACTTAGTTATAATAAAACAACTGGGACTGGTTCTCTTTATTATGATGGAGCGAATGTAAAAACATTATCTGGTATTTTAATGACTGGTAGTAATGCAATGGATTCTCTTGGTATTTCTGCAGGTCCAGGAGGTGCAATAGGATATGGTGATGGTGCTTGGGATGAGTCAAGATTTTATAATAAACCATTATCACATGATGAAATAACACAATTATATTTAACACCTGATGCAATAACTGATGTAAAACTTACTGATGTAAAAATAACTTTAGAAAACCCAACTGATGTTTTACCATTTGATAATTTATATCATACAAGTTCAGCAAATTGGACTAATTGGTACAATGGAATGGTTGACTCTGCATCATCATTTGATACTGATAACATACATTCTTTTGAAAACAATCTACCTCTTTATATTCAAGATAGTTCTGATTATAAAGATATGAAAGATTTCTTATCATTACAAGGAGAACAATATGATTTAATTAGAAACCATATTGATTCAATAGGAACACTTCACGATAGAGGATATAAAGAAAACAATTCAGCTCCTAAAAACTCATTACCTGTATTATTAGATAATATGGGTTGGGAAGCTATAAATCCATTTTCAGGAAGTTTATCAGATTCATTGGGTGGATATTTAACTAATGTAACATCCATTGATGATATTAAAAATAACACTTGGAGAAAAACTCTTAACAATTTAATTTATATTTATAAATCAAAAGGGACTCAAAACTCTTCAAGAGGACTTATGAATGTATATGGTTATCCTCCTGATGTTTTATCATTTAAAGAGTTTGGTGGTTCGACAGGACAAATAATTCAGAACTCACCTGGCTTTATAAAAGATTCTCCCCCATCAACAGGAATAGATACTGATTTTAGTTTAGTTACTGGAAGTATACAATTTAAAACTAAAAAACAAAGATTACATAGACATATATTTGGTGCTAATCCTAACAATACTTTAAGACTTGATTGGTGGATGGATAGCGCTAACATTAATTCTTTTGAATTTGTTTACAAACATTCAAAGACAACAAACACTCAAACTCTTGTAGAATCAAGTGGTAGTGATGCTGAAAAATTATGGGATTTAAGATTAGTTCCAAGTTCAGATGGTGCTAGTTCATCATTTGAATTTAGATTAAATAATTCACCAGTGGCTGATACTGCTCTTGCTACTAGAGGATTTTCAATGTCGTTAGATTATAATCCTATTAAAAATGGTGAGTTATGGAATGTAATGGTTCAAAGAATGACTGGTTCAACTGCTGGTCCAGGAACAATTGAATATAGGTTACACGCTGGTTTATCCGAAGATACTAAAATTAAAACATATAGTTATGTAACAATGTCCATTAGTGGTGGATTGAGTGGTGGTTCTACTGATGGTGGTAAAGGATTTTATGCAAACCAAAATTTCCAATCAAGTGGTTCAAGACATTACTTATCATCTTCAAACTTAATAATTGGTTCAACTGTTACTGGTTCAATGTCGGAAATAAAAGCTTATGATTCGGCTATAAGTATATCTCGTTTTAGACAACATGTATTAAACAAATTTTCTATAGTTGGTAATTCAGTTACCTCTGATAAAAATAATTTAATTTATCACTTTAAGTTAAATGAAAATTATAGCTCTTCTTCAATATCAGCTTCTGCTCAACAAGTTAGAATTGTTGATTCTGCACCAAAAACTAATTTTATAACTGATTATTCATTTAATAGAAGTGGTGATTTATATACTTCCTCATTAGTTGCAGGTGTTGATATTATAGATACAACAACTCTTGGTTTAGAAGATAATTCACAACAAGAAAATGATGGAACTATTGTTATAAGACCTGATAGGAAATTAGTTGGTAATTTAAGCCCAACTAATTCAGCTGCTAAGTCGTTAATACAATCAGATGGAGAAAAACCAAAATATAAAACATCAAAAAGATTAGAATTATTTAAGTCTCCACAAGACTTTATAAATACACATATTTTAAATACTGTTGATGGATTTAATTTTGAAAAATATTATGGTAATCCAGCTTATTATTATTCGTCATCATATACGGACTTAGTTGATTTTAAAAAACAATTTATAGAAAATCAACCAATTAAAATTGATACAAACAAATTTATTAGGTCACATGAAGATATTTTAAATAGTTCAATTGTTGAGGGATTAAGAGGTATAGTACCAGCTCGTTCAACATTTAGTGATAAGAAATCTAATTTCGGTGTAGAGATAAAACCAACCATATTAGAAAAACAAAAATATAGAAATATAAAACAAAGTGTTGAAGCTAATCCAAATACTGCAACAGGTAGTTATATTGTTGATATTAAACTATCAGATAGTTTATTTGGAAAAGAATTATTATCAATTCATAACTCTGTAAAAGAAGGAACATCACTATCACAAACAACAGCTAGTGGTACATTTGAACAACCAAAAACAGGTTCAATAACAACAACTCCATCAACAACAGATTCAGTTGTTCAACTTCCAAAGTCAGGTTCAATAATAGCATCACCATCTACTACTGGTTCAACTCTTGATTTTCCAAAGTCTGGTTCAAACAATTATTTTGTAACTCATTATAATAAGTCATTTGTAAACATACATAATAGTTGGGGAACTGGAACAGAGGATACTCACTTTATAAATTTTGCAGGCGGTAAATCAAGTGTTACTAGTGATTATAATATTGGACACATTGATACAAGAAATCATTTTTATATATTAGGAGATACTGAAATTTATTCAGGCTCTAAATACTATGTTGATTTAACTATATCATCATCAGGTGGTTTATCAGATTTTGGTAATTCATCTCGTTTTCATAATCGATTAATTTTAGATACAGATATTCATAGTGGTGTCACTTATGAGTCTTTTGTAAATGGAAATCCAGGAGCTCAAACTGGTAGAATGGTTGGTAAAACAAGATACTTTTTCACTGGTTCATCTGATGGTAATCTTATTTTACCAAGAAATCATGTAAGTATGTATAGTTACCCATTCAAAGAAAGAATGATTGAAGGAACTCAAAATACAGATCCAGGATTTTTAAATGTAAGATATGAAGATTATGCAACTTCTTCATTTTATAGAGTTAAAGTAACTGGTGGTGAAAATCAAATTATTGTAAAAAGTGGTGATACAGGCTTAGATGACCAAGATAGAATAATATACTAATTTAAAATTGAGTATTTTTTTAAAATATTTATATTTATATATGAATTAAAGTATTTTTAAAGCAGGAGATAAAAATGGGATATTTAGATAATTCATCAATTACGGTTGATGCAGTCTTAACAAAAAAAGGTAGAGAAATTTTAAAAAATGGTGGTAATTTAA
>MDTB01008418.1_pt1 | contig 18406 bp, 21 predicted proteins | sample 811161 | NCBI WGS metagenome assembly MDTB01 (sample SAMN05326650, study PRJNA326480) | marine metagenome | isolation source: seawater | place: Mediterranean Sea | collected 2009
TTACAAATATTTTTTAATTATTTTATCTGCTATTTTTTTAGGTTCAATACCAAAGTGATTATACAACTCATCACATTTTCCAGACTCTCCAAATTTGTCAACACAAAATAATAAATCTTCATCTCTGAGAAATTTGTGCCATCCAAAACTTGAACCAGCCTCAATCAAAACTCTTGGCTTTTTTCCTAGGATTTTACTTTTATAATCAAGACTTTGTTCATTAAATATTTCCTGACAAGGCATAGAAACTATATTTGATTTTATTTTTTTTTTTCGAATAGAATTTTTTGTACAGATTTTGCTATTTTAACTTCTGAACCGGTTGCAATTAATGTAATTTGATTATTTTTTTCACTAGTTAAAAAATACCCACCAAACATAGATTTATTTTTTCCTATTGCACTTCTCAACAATGGAACTGATTGTCTGGATAAAGCTAAAATTGTTGGTGTGTATGGTTTCCTTAACGCTATTTCCCAACATTCAAAGGTTTCAATCGCATCACAAGGTCTCATAACCAAAAGGTTTGGAATGGCTCTAAGACTTGCTAATTGTTCAATTGGTTGATGAGTAGGTCCATCTTCTCCTAAACCGATTGAGTCATGTGTTAAGACATATATTACCTGTTGCTTCATTAAAGCAGATAATCTAATACTATTTTTACAGTAATCAGAAAATATTAAGAATGTTCCTCCATATGGAATATATCCTCCATGAAGTGAAATACCGTTCATTGCTGCAGACATCAGATGTTCTCTAACCCCATAATAAATATAATTAGTATTTTTTCCTTGTACATTTGATGAAGAAACTTTAGTTAAATTTGAACCCGTAAGATCAGCTGATCCTCCAAGGAAATATTCTATTTTATTTGATAAAAACTCTATGGAATTTTGTGAAGATTTTCTGGTTGCTTCATTTACCTTATTTCTAAGAATGTTTTTGAGAAAAATATCAGTATCCGAGTCTCTTTTATAGATTGTTTTTTTAAAGTGATTGAGAAATTTTTGTTTGTTTTTACTTTTTTCAACTCTTTTTTTCCAACTACTATATTTTTTAATTCCTTTATGTTTAGTTTTTTCCCATAATTTTTTTGTTTCTTTTTTTAAACTAAACGCAGGAAGTTTGTGACCGAGATTAAATTTTGTTAATTTACTCTCATTTTCCCCTAATGGTGAACCATGCGAGGAAGATTTGCCTGATTTATTCGGAGAACCAAAACCTATTGTTGTTTTACATGAAATAAGTGTAGGCTTGTCAGATTTTATGCTACGAGAAAATGCCAAATTTATTTCATCATAATCGTGACCATTAACAGATATTGTATTCCAGTTGGATGCCTGAAATCTTTTAGTCTGATTATCTGATGTTGTTAAATTTGTTTTCCCATCAATTGAAATTCCATTATTGTCAAAAATTACAATTAATTTATTTAATTTTAAATGCCCTGCAAGTGAAATCGCTTCTTGAGAGATACCTTCCATTAGACATCCATCTCCGACTAACGCCCAGGTATTATGATTAACAAGTTTATTTCCAAATTTTTGATTGAGTAATTTTTCTGATAATGCCATCCCAACTGCATTTGCAAGACCTTGCCCAAGAGGACCGGTTGTGGTTTCAATATTACTTAGCAATCCATATTCAGGATGACCGGCGGTTTTACTTCCTAACTGTCTAAATTTTTTAATTTGTGACAACGTAACATCTTTGTATCCAGTTAAATGTCCTAATGCATAAAGTAACATGGATCCGTGTCCAGCAGAAAGGATAAATCTATCTCAGTCATGCCATTTAGGTTCTAAAGGGTTAAATTTTAAAAAATTCTTAAATAGCACAGTTACAACATCTGCCATTCCTAATGGAAGACCAGGATGACCTGATTTTGCTTTCTCTATGGCATCAATGCTTAAAACTCTTATAGCTTTTGCCATTTCAAATAATAATTTATGATTTAATTTATTCTTCATAATTTAAAGCAACATCAATAATTTAATATAAAGTTTCCAAATGCGCGAGGACCACCACTCACTGGGATCTTTTTAATTAGACTATAATCTAAAAGATCAATAATTACTACTTCATCATCAAACCAACAAGCTATTACAATAATTTTTTTTTTATTTAATATATTTATCCCCTCAGGATACTCACATAAATTGTCAATGTTTTTAATTTTTTTAAATCCAATCGTATTTATAATTGTCATGCTATTTCCGCGTTGATTTGTTACAAATAGTTTCTTATTTACTTCATCTATCGCAACATAGTATGGCCATTTTCCAACATTAACATTTTTCAGCAATTTTTTTTTATTAAAATCAATTATTGAAATAGAATTTGATTGGACATTTGCTACATAAATAAAATTACCTTCTGAGTCAATTGTGACACCAAAAGGTGATTTTCCAACATCAATTTTTTTTAATAGTTGAAATGTTTTTCCACTGATTACAGAGACGTTGTTATCATTTCGATTTGCGACGATTATTTCTCCAGAGATAGGATGTACTACAATACCCGCTGGAGAGTTTCCTACAGATATTTCTTTTATAATTTTGTTATAAACTAAATCATAAACGGTTAAAGTATTTTTATACCAATTTGTTACAAAGAGATATTTGCTATCATTTGATGCTACTAAACTAATTGGACTCTCAAACCCAGATAATTTTTTTATACCATTGGATTTTAAATCAATTACACTTATGTCATTAGTTTCAACGTTAGCTACAAAAACTTTCTTCATTAAATTATCAACAAAAATTCCAGCTGGTTTTCCACCTACAATTAATTCATCAATTTTTTTTAATTCATCTAGATCAATTATATCAACAGAATTGTTTAGTTGATTTGTAATAAAAGCGTATGATTTTGATGTTTCAGCGCAAGAAATTTTATATATGAAAATAAAAAAAAAGAAAAAAAATATAAATTTATTGTTGAACTTTATTTTTCAGGCCCTCGATAGCTTTATCAACAAATATCATAACTTTTTTTTTAGAATTTTCATCATTTAATTCTTCGGGAGGATCATTTCCCATAAACCCTCTGTAAAAAGCTGATTTGTATACTAGCATAGACTTATTTTGATCTTCTTTGTGTGGAGAAACCGTAAGAGTGGCAGAGTAACTATTTACGGGCATGATCGTTTTATCAGAATCAATTATTCTCCAACTTATCATTTTTCTTTCAGAATTTAATTTTTCCAATGAATGTTTAATATTGAGATTATCTTTAAAAACTAACTCTCTTGTAGAACCAATATCGTTTCCAGAAGAATTCTGCTTAATTAGGTCGGGGTGCCAACTAAAGTCGGAAAAATTTGACACAATTTCCCATGTCATAGCCTGATTAGCATCCAATTCGACTTTCTTGATAACTTTTTGACGTGAGGGTCCATGTGCAAATATAAAATTACTAAAAAAAATAAAACAAATAAATATAGAGAAGAATTTCATAATTTACTTTTTATTATGTAGTGATTTTTTTAAATCAACGATTTTGTCGTTCTTTCTACTTACGTTTGTAAAGCTGTTTTGAGCTTTATTTAAAGAATTGATTGATTCTTGGATATAATTCATAGAATCAATTAGATCTATATTTTTTGAAATGTTGTAACTATCCATGAGACTCCAGTTAAACCTAAGTAATTGATTTTGAATATGAAATAAAAATCTAAGAGAATCACTTTGAATTCTCCTTTCAGACTTTAATTTTTTAAAAAACATTTTAACCTCTATATTTAATTGTCTACTACTTTAAATCTGTCTTGATCCTCAAGGACCGAAAGAGCTAGAGTAAATTCAGAAAATTCATCATTTATATTTACTATAGAAGCGTGAACTTTTCCATTAATATTTTTTAAACTTACGATTTTAAACTTTTCACCCGAAAAAAAACCATCTGTAATCTTTTCTAAAACATCATTTACAACAAGACTCATAGCATTTATTAATAAAATATAATTTAAATTACAACATTGATTATGAATTTAAAACAACTTTCAAGAAATATTCTAATTAAATGCATATCTAAACCAAAAATTACAATAACTTTTTTTTTAATACTAAGTCTTTTTTCTATTTTTGTTTCTTTAAAAAAAATGGAAATTAATACAAGCACTGAAGGATTAATTTCTGAAAAAGCAAATTTTAAAAAGAAACAATTTCAATTAAGGGAAAATTTTCCGATTATTTCAGAAAACATTGTAGTTGTAATAAATTCAAATTCTTTTGAAACTCTTAATGATGTAACAAAAAGTATTTTAGAAAAATTTGAAGAAATTTTGGATGAATTAGATTTTTTATATTCACCTAATTTTGATAATTTTTTTAAAAATAATTTTTTTTATTTAATAAATGAAAAAAAACAGAATGAGATATTAGAAGAACTTTATTCAAGTCAACCATTTATTTCTACAATTAATTCTAATCCAAAACTTGAAGGCTTAAATAATCTAATAGAACTTTTTTTAAAAAAAGAGACAAAAAATATAAAAGAAAAAGAAATTAAAGTAATTAATCAAATTCTGTCCTCTTTTAAAATGGCTATTACAACAGGTAGTTCTGTAAATTGGAAAGAGTCACTTGATCAAAATCCAAAACAAAATTTTATAATATTTAAAATAAATAAAGATTTTGTCAAAAAAAATGGACTTTCAGACTACTACAATTTTCTTTTAAGTTTGAAGGTTTTTGAAAGTTCAAATATTAAAATAAATTTTACTGGAAGTACTATTTTAGATTTTGAAGAAGCAAATTCAGTAGTTGAAGGTGCAAGTCTTGCAGGAGTACTGAGTTTATTTTTCGTTTTTTTTCTCTTATTCCTAGCATTTCAAAATTTTTTAATTGTATTCTGCTTAATACTTACAATAGTCGTTGGTCTTGTTATTACGCTTGGACTTACTTCAATATTTGTGGGAAGTTTAAATATAATTTCAGTTGCATTTGCGGTTTTATTTATTGGGATTTCTGTAGACTTTGGCATACAAATTAGTTTTAGATTAATAGAAAATCTTAGAAAGCAATCAAAAGATAATATACTAAAATCAATTAATGAAATTAGTAGCTCACTTTTAATAGTTACCTGTACATCATTAATTGGTTTTTTATCTTTTGTACCAACAGAATACATTGGACTGTCAGATCTCGGAATTATTTCAAGTATAGGTTTAGTAGTTGGATTAATTACTAATTTAATTTTTTTATCTTCATGTTTATCTTTGTTGAAACTAAAAAAAAATCAGAAAGTTTTAAATATTAATTTTTTACAAATATTAAATCTAATTTTAAATTTTAAGAACACATTTTTTTTTTCTTTTTTAATTATAATGATACTAGGAATTTTGAGCGTAAAGGAAATAAACTTTGACTCTGATCCTTTTAAACTAAAAGATCAAAAATCTCAATCGGTTTTGCTGGCAAAAAGTTTAATGGAAAAAAATCCTTCCTCTGATAATTTCATATCAATTTATAAGAATAATTTTGATAATAATGACATTAATTTTCTGAAAGATAATCAATTAATTAAAACATTTTTTTCTATAAGTAATGTGCAATTAAGTGAAAATATAAAGGAACAAATTTCTTACTTAAGATATTTGTATTCACAAAAAAATGATGTTTTTTATTCCAATTATCATGAAATTGAAAGATTTAAAAATAATCTTAAAGAAATTACCTTAAAAAGACCTTCAACTTCTCTAATCTCAAATGAGCTTTTATCCCAAATCGATAATTTAGATTTTAGTGATAGAGATATGTTTACATACGTCCAAGATTTGTGGTTTGGTGACTTTAATAATTTAATAATTGAAATTAGTGCAATTCTTAACCTAAAAGAGTTTGATAGTGAAAAAGTTCCTCTTTTTTTTAAGCAAAGATATATATCAAAAAATAATATTGAAAGGATAGAGGTATATCCAGAAAAAGATATTTCGAAAAAAATTAATTTAATAGAATTTGTTGACTCAATAGAGTCTCGATTTTCCAAATCTATTGGAATGCCAATTATTCAAATTGAAGCTGGAAAAATTGTAATAGAGTCATTTCTATTTGCTTTTTCAATTTCATTTTTATTTTTATTTTTTTTTAGTTTCGTAATTTTTAAAAATTTTTTTCACTCAGTTTTTTGTATCTTACCATTAATTTTTTCTGCAATTTTTATCTCATTACTGATGCGAATATTGGATTTAGACCTAAATTTTGCGAACATGATTTCTCTTCCATTACTTTTCAGTTTGGGTACCTCTTATTCAATATACATTATCAAAAGAGTTATAGACTTAGGGAGTGTTGATAAGATGCTTCAAAGTACAACCCCCTTTGCAGTTTTATTCAGTGGTTTGACAACAATAGCTTCTTTCGGAACACTATCGTTTTCTAATCACGCCGGAACATCCTCAATGGGAATTCTTTTATTTATCAGTCTTTCTGCAGCATTATTTTTTTGTACTATTATTTTACCTTTTTTATTAAAATATTTTAAGTTAACTATCTAATATTTTCCAGTTTCCATTATCATCCCTGCATGCTTTAGCGTTTTTTTCATATCTATTTTCTTCTTTAATTATAATTTTTTCAAATTCTCTACAGGTATTTCCATTAATTTTAATATTACTTTTTGGTGTAACAGTAGCTGATATACTTTCATTCGATTGGCTAGACCAATTAGATGAAACATTATTAGGATTTTCTTCTAATGATTTTTCAATTACACTATTCAATTCGTCTTTTTCATTTTGATTTAGTAACTGAGCTAACTTTCCTCCCAGTAGAAAACCTCCTGCCGAACCTAAAATGGTATAAATCTTGTTAGTGTTACCCGTACCATAATTAGACCCTATTACGGCACCGACTGCTGCACCAATCATTTGACCTATTTGTTTATTGTCACCAGCGTTTTGACAGGAAAATAAAAACATGGTTGTTGTGCTAAACAATAAATATTTTTTCAAAATCATCATTAATATAACATAGATATTAAATAAATTTGTTCAATTATAACTTTTCTTCTTTATCAAAACCTCTGAATGTTTTAAATCTCGGAAAACGCAAACTCCAGGACTTACTATCTTGACCTTTTGTAATAGCATCCGCTTTGATCTCTATTATTTGATTTATCAACTCACTTTTTTTTTTCCAAAAATCATCTCTTTGAATATCTGTAAATCCAGAACCAACACTTAATTTAAAATATTTTCCTTTTTCTTTTCCTTCAGCATGGATAGCTCCCAGTTTACCTTTATTTCTTCCGGTACCTTCCTCAATACTTTTAACAACAAGAGAAATTTCTATCACCGGTTTAAGTTTTAACCAAGAGGAGGACCTTTTACATTCATATTTTGCGTTTGGATCCTTGATCATTATACCCTCATACCCAGAAATCACAGCCTGATTATTGAATTCTTTGTATTGAAGCAAGCCTTTATTTGTGTCTAGATTTATAAGCTGAGACTCCAACAATTTAACATTAGGGATAAAATTTTTATTCTCATTGTACCATTGAGAAAGTTCTTGATTTCTATGAAGCTGATTTCTTTCCGATTTTCCATCTTTAAATTCATTGAGTGAAAGTTTGTCAAATAAAAAAAGTTCAGCATCATTATTTTGAATATTATCTTTTCTATAAATTTGTTTCATTAATTCCTGAAAATTTCTACTTACAACCTCTCCATCGATAACAAATGCCTCTTCAATTTTTTTTCCTTCTAGGGTTTTTTTTAATTGACATTTAATGTTATCAAAGTTTCTAAGCTCTTTTCCATTTCTGCTAAATAAATCTACTTCACCATTTGTATATAAAATTGAAATAACTCTAACTCCATCAAGTTTTACTTCTAAAATTTTGTCACCGACAAGCTTTTTTTGATGTTGATCAGAATCTTGTGCTAATTGGCAGCTAAATACTGGAATAATATAACTTAAAAAATTATTTTTTTTTGCAACGTTATTTATAGTTTTTTCAGAAACACCGCAACGAAGGTCCTTTATTAAAATTCTTCTAAAAAAATAATTCCATAAATCTTTATTACAACAATTCATTAATCTTACTATCTCATCTTTGGCCTTATTACCTGTTAATATTCTATCATTAAGTTTTAATAACAGATCTTTAAATTGAGACCACGACAAATCGTTTACAGTGCTTTCAGAGATTGGAATTTGTTTAACACCATATGTGATGAGTTTGTTGCAAGCAAAATTAAGTCCTTCAAAAAAGAGATTATTTCTTTTTTTCATTTCTCGAAGAATTATCTCTTCTTTAAATTTTCTAGAATTGTTGGATTCCAATTCTTTTATAATTTCATAAAAATTCATTATTGATACTTTTTAATTTCTTCGAAATAATTATATACTTTAGATCTTGCTAAAAAATTTTTTTTTTGTTAAACGAAAAAATTTATATTTTTTGTATTTTCAAATAATTAGTATTTTTAATTTTAAAAAAAAATTTAAATATCTTCAAATTAGTCTCAAAATTGTAACAATTTTAGTTTTTAAAGCAATGTTGCATAATAGATTTATTCACTTTACTGATTAAATTTTAAGTAACTATTCGGAAAATTATAAATTACTTTGCGACTCTTTTTTCATTATGAGTTATGTATTTTTTTTAGGAATGGCGCAGTTTGTGGATATTTAAAAAAAATTTTTATTTTTGTTGTTATTTATTAGAATGTTATATTAGAATTATCAACAGTTTATTTAATTATGAGTATGTCATATATGTTAAAATATATACCGAAATTTTTATTAATTTTTTATTTGATTTTTTTTACAATAAAAATAGAAGCAATGGAATTAAATATTATTTGTACTATTTTTGAAAAATCAAACACTAATAAGGAATTTAAAGATTTAGTAGTTTATTTAAATTCCGATTCTAAAGAGGTCTCATTAGGAGGATTAAATTTTACTGCTGATGAATTTGTTGTTACAGACTCTAACATTAAATGGAAGGCTATGAACGTTAAAGATATGTATGATGACTCAGATGGCGGAACAAATGGAACTCTTGGTCGTTTCTCTGGTAATCTTACAGTCACATTTTTCAAAAATGATATTAGCTTACAAAGCAGATTGGATCTAAAATGCAAAGATTTAAAAATTAAGGATAGAAAATTCTAATCATTGATGAATGAAGAAAATTTTTTTTGGTATATAATTTAAGATCTCTTTACTGCAATAATTAATAACTTCTTCTTTAATATTTTTTTTATAGGTAACCCAATTATTATTTGTTTCAAAATTCTCAGTTTTTAACTGTTTAATATTATATTTTTCAATTCTTTTAAAAAAACTGTTTGGCATTCTAAAAGTCCCAACTGTAGCCGAGTGAATAGTCTCAATATCGATATTAAAAAAAACCTCTTTAAAAAAACTTTCATAAATAATTTTATATTCCTCAATGTATATTATTGGATCGAATCTTAATCCTATTCTCCAGCCATAACTTTGTAGAATTTTTATAGCATTAATCCTTTTTTTGAGAGAAGGGGTCTTATCTTCATATTTTTTAATAATTTCATCAGGGCTTAAACTGTAAGCTATGACTGTATTTAAATTTGGTTCTTTTGACAAAAAAGTATTAATTGCGGTACTTTTAGTTCTTAATTCAAGGAGGCCCGTTTTGCTTTTACTAAAAAAATCTACAAATTCATTCGCAAATCCAGTTAATGATTCCATTGCCAGACTATCGCAATCATAACCAGAAAAGAAATGAATTTTTTTTTTTTTCTTTTCTATCAATGATTTCTTTGATTTTAGTTTTAAAGTCTTCAAAATTTGTAAATAAAACAAAATTTGCGGAATTAAACATACCTTGAAGAAAACAGTATTTACAATCGTAAATACAATTTAACATATGAGAAAAATAATAACTTTCATTTCCTCCAATAGAATAATTTTTAGGAATTTTATTTAGTAATTTTCCTTTTTTATTGGCCAGTATAAGTGAAGGTTTTCTTTTTTGAATTCTAAAATTTTGACTTTTTTTGTTAAAAACATCGGTATATTTTTCACAAATAACTATTTCACATTCTTTAAATTTTTTTAAAATTTTTTTTGTAGAACTTCTATTTACAAGATTTTTTTCGATATATAGGATTTTTATCATTTCGTTTTAACTTTGGGATTAAAATTATTTATCAGGTTAAAATCTGATAAAATTTTTTTCATCTCACAACATAGCTGATTAATAGATAAGATATTTTTTTTAAATAAGTAAAGTAAATTATCAGTATTAAAATCTTTCTTAAATTTATTATCTGAAACGATTTTAAGAGAATGAATAAGTTCATTAGAAGAAAATCTAGAACAAATTTCGTAAAAAGCACTTAATTCCATATCATGTAATATTTTTGAATATGAAAAATTTGGTTTTTCAAAGGTTTTACATTCCTTCTGATTAAAATCTGAGTTAAAGGTAATTGCAGGAAACCAGTTTTTTTTAGTTGAATGATCTATTATTTTTTTCACTAAAAAAATTTCTCCAATTTCTTCGTCCTCATGTCCAGCTATACCGATATTGATCCATGAGTCATTTTTTTTTTTATCAAACACACAAAATGTATAACTTACTGCTGCTGCTGTTCGAACTTTACCAATCCCGCTTATTGTAAGAGAGATACAGGCTTTTTTGTTATAAAAAATTTGAAACTCTCTTATAAAAATTAATTTTTTCAACTTATAATATTGAATTATACATTTTGCTTCAGTGTACGTTGCAGTAACAATATGTATCATAAGAAATTAAAAATTAATTCTTTATAAACTTTAAAGTCATTCTATCACTTTCACCAATCTCTAAATATTTTTTTTTTTTACCGGATCTTAGGGTGGGAGGTAATGACCAGACTCCATCTTTATAATTTTTTTTATCTAAAGAATTGGAATTAATATCAGATTTATCTACTAATTTAAATCCACATTCTTCAATTAATTTTATTAAATATTTTTCGGATACATAGCCATTGTATAGTTTTGGTTTATTAAATGTTTTATCATTTGATCTATGTTGAACAACGCCTAATATACCATTATTTTTTAAAATTTTGTGTAATTCAGAGTAAATTTTCTTTATATTGCCTGTTTTAATCCAATTATGGTTATTTCTAAAAGTTAAAATCATATCTTGACTTTTTGACTCAATGTTTGGGAAGAAACTTTTATCAAGAAAAATTTCAAATTTTATTTTTCCATATAACTCAGTATTTTTAAATTTTTTTTCAAAATCATTATGCATATTACGAAGAAAATCTATTTTATGCTTTGAACCAAAGCTCGCAACTGTTAAATTTCCATTTTGTTTAAGTAGAAAGCTTAAAATTTCAGTATACCAGCCTCTTCCAGGAAGAACCTCTAAAACATTCATATTCTCTTTAATTCCAAAAAAATTTAAAGTTTCAAATGGATTTCTGTATTTATCTCTTTGTTTATTAGCAATGTCTCTATTTTCATTATTTACAGCATTATAAATCTCATCACAAGACAAGAAAAATGGAAATAAAATAAAAAAGAATAATAATTTTTTGAATTTCATCTTATAATTTTCTTTGGTCTAAAATTCTCAGAATAAGATTTTTTTATTTTAGTTGTTTCGTTTGGTACAATAATTTCATAATTGAGTTTATTTTTTTTTTGCAAACGATACTGCATTATCAAGCTTTTTAAAGTGAATTTTTACCTGATCAAAAGTTCCATCTGTTTCATTCCAACCAAACGGAGAATTTGAATTTTTAGTAATTATTTCAGTAGTTTCTAAGCACCAGCTTTTTGTATTATTATTACCAGATTGCATTGCTGATTTTGATTTTTTATAGATTTTATACTTCATTTTTTCTTTATTTTACCCCACTCAGCCCATGATCCATCATAAAGAAGGATTTCGGTATATGAAAGCATGTTTAATGCAAAAATCAAATTACAAGCGGTTATTCCAGATCCACAATAACATATTATTTTTTTGTGTTTTACAACTTTTTTTGACTTAAATAGTTTTTTTAATTCTGATACATCTAAAATATTACCTAGATCGTCGTGAATTTCATCAAATGGAATATTTATACTTTGTGGAATTTTTCCTCTTTTTACATCTTTTCTTGGTTCATCAATTTTACCTTGAAATCTATCTTTTGGACGAGCGTCAACTATTTTATGCGCATTATTTTCTTGGATTAACAAAGACTGAATTTGTTTTTTTTTGATAACCATATTTTTTACTATTTTTGCTTTAAATTTACTTTTGCTTGTTTTAATAATTTTTGAAGTAACTGTTCTTTTTTCTTTAATCCAACTCTTAAAGCCTCCATTTAAAATTGATATATTTCTATGACCAAAAAAATTAAATAAAAACCATACTCTTGTTGAACTGACAAAACCTGTTTGATCATAAACAATTATATTTTGATTGTTTGAAATTCCAAGTTTTGAGACAGATTTTTCAAACTCCTCTTTACTCGGAATTGCATGTGGTATTTTAGAATTTTTTCTCGAACATGATTCAATATCAAAAAAAACTGCATTGGGTATGTGAGATGTTTTATATTGCTCCTTTCCTAGATTAATATCCTTTAAATACCATCTAGAGTCCAAGATAATATTTTTTTTATTATCTAATATCTTATTTAAATCTTGTGACGAAATTATCATTTTATAACCAATTTGGATAAATTAATCCTTTGCTCTTTAGAAATTTTTTATTATAAATTTTGCTTTGATATCTAGTCCCATAATCACATAATATTGTAACAATGGTTTTGTTTGGCCCAATTTTTTTTGCAAGTTCAATTGCTCCAGAGATATTAATTCCAGATGACCCCCCTAGAACTAGGCCTTCATTTTTAAGCAAATGAAAAATTTCTTCTAACGCGGTATTGTCATCTATTTGGAAACACTCATCAAGTTTTAAATTTTCTAAATTTTTAGTAATTCTGCCTTGTCCAATACCTTCAGTGATTGAGTCTCCAGTGGATTTTAATGAACCATTCTTGTAGTAATTGAATAATGCAGAGCCAAATGGATCTGCAATGGCAATTTTAATTTGTTTATTTTTTGACTTAAGGTAGTTACCAACACCGCTTAATGTTCCGCCAGTTCCTACAGAACAAACAAATCCGTCTATATTTCCTGATAACTGACTCCATATTTCGGGGCCTGTTGAAAGGTAGTGGGCTTTTTGATTCGATTTGTTATCAAATTGATTTGCCCAAAAAACACCATTTTTATTTCTTATTTTTTTTGAAAGTGTTTCGGAAAATCTTACATAATTTCCGGGATCTTTATATGGTAGAGCCTTTACAAGTTCTAATCTTGCGCCACAAAGCTTTAACATTGTCTTTTTTTCATCACTTTGTGTTTCTGGCATGACTATGACTGTTTTTAGATTTAACGAATTCCCCAATAAAGTCAGCCCAATTCCGGTATTTCCAGCCGTTCCTTCGACAACTGTTCCCCCAGAAATAATTTTTTTGTTTTTAAATGCATCATTAATAATTTGAAGTGCAGCACGATCTTTGACAGAACCTCCGGGGTTTAAGAACTCACATTTCCCCAAAATATTACAATTGGTTCTTTCAGAGGCTCTGTTAAGTCTTATCAATGGTGTGTTACCAATACACTCAGCAAAATTATTATAAGTTTTTATTCTCATTTCTTTTTTTTAAGTAATTTCGTAACCAGTTTAAAGCAACTATTGAATGTACCGAATTAATTTTATCATTGTCTAACATATCGAATGCAATCGATACATCGTATGTTATATTTTCTATCTCTTCGTTTTCATTTTGACATCCAAATACTCCGCCAGCATTATTCAAATCACATTCGCAAAAAAAAATATAAGTTTTTTCCGATGTAGTTCCTGGGCTGTTCAAAATTTTATGAACAAGTATTAAATTTTTTTTATTAATAATAAGTCCAGATTCTTCTTTAGTTTCTCGTAAAATAGCATTTTCGATTGATAAATCGGATTTATCAATACATCCAGCGATTATTTCTATTTGCCACGGATTAAATCCTGATAGATAGGCTCCAATCCTAAATTGTTTTATCAATAATACCTTATTTGATTTAGGATCAAATGGTAACAGAGCAACTGCATTTTTAGGTGTGTAAATCTCTCTATGTAATTTTTTTGACCATTTATTTGATAGGCATTTATAACGAAAAATATATTCATCAATTTTATTAAAACCTTTGAAAATATTTTTTTTATTTTTTATCTCTAAATCAGTGTTTTTAATTCGTTTCATTAATTTTAAAAATTCTTATTTGCAAATTGAAGATAATTTTATTAGTAATATTAATAATATTTTACCTAAAATGTTTTAAATTTGTTTACAGAAAATTCATTATATTAAAACACAAACAACATTGATAATATCAGGAAAAAAAAAATGCAACTAAAATCTTCTCTTCATGTTCAAAATTTATGCAAATATTTTGGAAATTTTAAGGCAATTGATAATATTTCTTTTGCATTTCCATCAGAAGGGATATTTGGCTTACTTGGAGTGAATGGAGCAGGTAAAACTACTTTAATTGGAATGATACTTGGTTTAATAAAACCTTCTAGTGGTGTTATTAAAATTTTTGGAAAATCTTTTTTTGATAATAGATTCTCGATAATGAAAGAAATAAATTTTGAAAGTCCCTATATAGATTTACCAAAAAAATTAACTGTTCAACAAATACTTGTATTTTATGCAAGAATGTATGGGGTGAAAAATTATATGGAAAATATCTTTTTATTAGCAAAAGAATTGAAAATTGAAAAATTTCTTAATAAAAAATTTGGAACTCTATCCGCAGGTCAGAAAACAAAGGTCGGAATTTGTAAATGTCTAATTAATAAACCAAAAGTTTTGTTGCTTGATGAACCTACTTCGTCACTAGATCCTGAAACCTCAATTTCTGTAAGAGAATTTTTAAAAGATTATCAAAAAAAAATGAAATCAGTTATTATTGTTGCTTCGCATAATATGATTGAAATTGAGAAAATATGTCACAGTATCATTATCCTTAAAGCAGGTAAAATAGTGCTGGAAGGCAATACCCAAGAACTTATTTCAAACTACCAAAAAGAAAATTTAGAAGAACTTTTTCTAACAAAAGGGAATTAAATGTTTGGAAGAATTTGCGCAATGATATCAAGATACACATCTATATCAATAACATCATTCCCAAGATTATTAAGTATTTTTTACTGGCCCTCAATCCAAATTATTCTATGGGGATTTTTTACGAATTTTTTAGAAAGTTCAAATGAAAATTTTGAATTAAACTCCGTCTCTTTTTTACTCTCAGCAGTTATTTTATGGGATATTCTTTTTAGAGGTCAGCTAGGCTTGTCAATGACTTTTTTTGAGGAGTTATGGTCCAGAAATTTAGTTCATCTAATGATTACCCCACTAAGAAATTTTGAGCTAGTTCTTAGTTTAATAATTGTAAGTTTTCTAAGAACTTGTCTTGGACTAGCTCCGGCGATTTTCGTCGCTAGTTTTTTTTTTGATTTACAATTATTTGATTTGGGTTTTTTTTTAATTTTGTTTTTTTTTAATTTAATTTTAACTGGTTGGGCTATTGGTTTAATAGTATCAGGATTAGTTCTCAGGTATGGTCAGTCCTTTGAGGAATTGGCTTGGGCATTTATATTTGTTTTACTTCCATTTTCGTGTGTATACTATCCAATTGAGTCACTGCCTACTTTTTTTCAATATATAGCATTTATTTTACCTCCTGCTTATGTTTTTGAAGGTATGAGAGAAATATTTATAAACGGAATTTTCCTTAGTGATCTACTTTTTAAATCTATTTTTTTAAATTTATTTTACTTTTTTTTATCTGCTTTTTTCTTCTCCTCTATGATATCTAAATCAAAAAGAGATGGTAGTTTATTACAATTCGGGGAGTAGGATTAAGAAATTTTGTATCTTATTTGTTTTTGCGTTTTGCTGAAATTTTTGTAAAAAATTTTGCATGATTTTCTAATATAAGAAAGTTCACTAGTTTTACGTATGTAATATTTCATTCTTTCTAAATTTATAATGTTAAATATTGTTTTGTTCATTTCTCTTCTTAACCACTTTTCCGACCTTCCCAAACATTTTAAACAAGCCATAATCTTTAGATTTTTTGAAAGTGAAGGATTTTCTTTAATGAAATAATAAATTGCTGCGTTATAATCATGTAATAATTGATTTTTGTTGCCTAACATAATTCTGGTTTCATCATTTTTTGGTCCAAATGAAGTGATATTGTCAATAAATGAAAAAGCACCTAAAGAAGATATTCTCAAAACCAGTGAAAAATCCTCCACAAATAAATTTTTATAACAACCACCAGATCTTTTTATAGCATTACTACAATACAAATTTGGAGTTGTTCCAGAAAAATTTGATTTAACTGTATCATACAATGGGTTACCAATTATTCTTAAATTCTTTACTTTTTTGTCATTAAATTTTATTTCTACTTTTTTTTTAAACTCTCTATATTTACTAAAAACAGCTATAGTTTTAGTTTTTTTTATGGTTTCTAGTAAAATTTCAGTACAAAATGGAGCCATAACATCGTCACCTCCAACAAGTTTTATGTAATTCCCCTTGCTTATTTCTATACCTTTTTGTGTTGCAGAAGCTGGACCTTTATTCGATTGAGTTAAAACAACTACATTTTTTATTTTCTTTGTATACTCTTTTATGAATTCGTAAGAACCATCCGATGATCCATCGTCAATGAAAATATATTCTCTTTTAAACTTTCCTTTTTGATTAAAAATCGATTTAAGTACAATTGGTAAATATCTTAGTTTGTTATAAACTGGACAAATATAACTAATTTCGGTCATCTTACTAAAATAATTTTTTCTTCCATGTTTCAGGGGTCAAATTATTGATTATCTCCAAATCCAAATGATACCTGAATTTTTTTGTTCCTTTACCTTTAATATATTCAATCATTTTTTTTAGACCTAGGTCTAGATTTGTTTTTGTTTTGTATCCAAAAAATTTTCTTGCCTTATTTGCTGAACATGTAGCATGTATAACTTCTTTGGGCCTTCCTTTAACATATTTAGCATTAAGGTTAAATCTTAACTGGTTTGCAAGTTTGTTAGCTAGTTCATTAATTGAAATAAATTCTTCATCTGGACCTATATTGATTATTTGGCCCACAACATCTTTATTTAATGCCATTTTTTTTAAACAAAATAGATCATCATCAATATATGAAAAACATCTTTTTTGTTCTCCATCGCCGTAAATAATTGGTTGTCTATTTTGAAGCATCAAATTTATCATTATTGATACAACATTTCTATATGGATCATCATATTTTTGTCTTGGTCCAATTATGTTATGTGGTACTGCAATGACATATTCAATTCCATGGGTTTCGCACAAATTTTTTAAAATGTTTTCAGCAGCTAATTTTGCTATTCCGTATGGATCTTGAGGATTTGGAGTTAGACTTTCAACAAACGGCACTTTATTTGTACCATATCTAGCCATCGAAGAACAAAAAATAATTCTTTTAACTTTATTTTGGATTGCAGCACTAAAAAGCGAAACTGATCCAGTTACAATGTTTTGTGTAATTAGGTGAGGAGAAAAAACAGATAATCCCTCGTATGCCGTGGCTGCTGTATGATAAACTAGATCACATCCTTTTGTAATTTTAAGCATCGAGTTTCTGTAACAACAGTCATATTGAAAGAATTCAGCTTCAGCTGGGACATTATCTAATTCTCCCCCAATTAAACTATCACATCCGACAACTTGATGACCATCTTTAATGAAAGTTTCGGCAAGATGACTTCCCAAAAATCCAGCAATTCCACTTATGAAAATTTTCATTGAACTAATAACAATATGGCTCCGGCGACAGGACTCGAACCTGTGACCCAGCGATTAACAGTCGCTTGCTCTACCAACTGAGCTACGCCGGAAGATTAAAATTTCATATTAGATGAATTTTTTAATTTGTAAAAACATTTATTATTTGGAGGTGCGGACCGGATTCGAACCGGTGTAGACGGCTTTGCAGGCCGCAGCGTATCCTCTCCGCCACCGCACCATTTTTTTTTCACTTTAAAGCTATAGTTGTAATATACATATTTAGTAATATAGTAAATAAAATTTTAAAAGGATATTCAATGAATTCAAAATTTTATGAGATTTCTAGGAGAAATATGGTAAATAATCAAGTTATTACAAACAGAGTAAATAACCAGGATCTCATTGAAGCCTTACTCTCCATTGAAAAAGAAAGATTTGTTCCTAAAGAAAAATTGCCAATTGTTTATAGTGATTCTGATATTGAATTTAAATCCAAAAGATACCTAATTAAAACTTTTGTCTTCGCAAAGATGATCGAATTTTCAAAAGTAAAAATTAATGACAAAA
>MDTB01036804.1_pt1 | contig 18406 bp, 19 predicted proteins | sample 811161 | NCBI WGS metagenome assembly MDTB01 (sample SAMN05326650, study PRJNA326480) | marine metagenome | isolation source: seawater | place: Mediterranean Sea | collected 2009
GCTGAACAGCAGCGTAGCTATCACGGCAATCGTTTTTGAGGTGTTAATCATTGTGTGCTTCTCGAGGTTAATATAATCTTAATATAGCCTTAATACAATCTTAATACAACTATCAAGATCTTAGTAAATAGATAACCTCTGATCATTGGGCGGCATTACTCTTACGTTGCGCGTTGGGTTAGACGATCTTAATCCTTTTTTTACATAATTTTATCCGGAATTCTTCTGCAAATGTGGTATTTTGGATTCCCAAATTATTTGAAGCAAAATGAAAACCAGTATCGTCATTATCGAAGATGAGCCTGATATTAGCGAGGTGATCGAGTATAACTTGACCAGAGAGGGCTTTGAGGTAGCCTCTTTCACGCGCGGTGATAAGGGACTCAATGCCGTTCGGCAACAACCGCCTGCTCTTGTTATTTTAGATTTGATGTTACCTGGGATTGACGGTCTGTCGGTATGTCAGCAAATTAAGTCAGACCGGCGTACGAAAGGTGTCAGTATTATTATCGTGTCTGCGAAGGGAGAAGAAACCGATGTAGTGATTGGGCTGGGTCATGGTGCGGACGACTACCTCAGGAAACCTTTTAGTCCTAGAGAACTTATTAGTCGTGTGAAGGCGGTGTTGAGGCGAAGTGAAACTAGCCCAAGGTCAGATCTCAGTGAGGACATTATTACCATTGGTGAGTTAACGATAGATCCCTTGTCTTATCTCGTTAAGATAGGTAGTACCCCTGTAAAACTGACCGCGACACAGTTTAAGATTTTATTTCAACTTTCTTCCCGTCCAGGACGAGTATACACCCGACAGCAGATTCTTGACGACGCGCTTCTTGAGTCTGGGGATGTCCTTGATCGTAATATCGATGTGCACGTTAAGGCCATTAGACAAAAGCTAGGACCTTATGGGGGAATGATAGTGACGGTTCGAGGCATCGGTTATCGCTTTTCGGATACATCTTTATAATAATTAGAGCTGGTCAAAAAAAATTAAGTCCCTAGAATCATTAGGAAAAAGAATGTTGAAAAATCTCTATTCCATGAAAGGAAAGATTTGTGTGGTAACCGGAGGTTCTAGTGGGTTGGGTAGCTATATGGCGCAAGGTTTTCTGGAAGCAGGCGCCACACGCGTTTACATCACCGCGCGATCTGAAGATAAGTTAGAAGCCAAAGCAGAAGAGTTATCGGCGCTGGCGGGAGGGGACTGTGTTGCCTTAGCGGGCGATCTGAGCGATATAAAAGGCATTGAGGCCCTCGCCGCGGAGCTAAAAGAGAACGAAACCCATATTGATGTTTTAGTGAATAACGCGGGCATCGGTACGGGAGGTTTGTTTGTTGACATGAAGCCGGATGTTTGGGATGTAACCATGGATCTTAACCTGAGATCCCCCGTATTCTTGACGCAAGCCCTTGTGGGTCTATTGAAGGCAAACGCTACTGATGAGGATCCTGCACGGATAATCTTTATCAGTTCCGCTGCTGCAAGCGAGAACAACGCTCGAGTCATGGCCTATTCAACTAGCAAGGCTGCGGTAGAAAAAATGACTTCGCTGCTGGCTCTGGCGCTTTGCGACGAACATATTCTAGTCAACGCCATTGCTCCAGGTGCTTTTTATTCCGAAATGACACGCAATACGTGGGAAGACCGAGATCGTCTCCAATCACTGGTGGACCGCATACCGATCCATCGTTTTGGTGAATCGGAGGACATCGCCGGTGTAGCTGTTATGCTGTGTAGCCGCGCCGGGGCTTATTTCACCGGTGAAGTACTCCATGTGGATGGCGGTCACCGACTAACATTTAGTTAATGCTGGCCTTATTTAGTAACTGGGACAAACTTCATCACCACTAGTTAAAACACTGCGTTGTATATCTCGAGAGCATTTGCTTCTAGCAGTTCTACGGGATTATTGATCAGTAGCCGTGTTTGTAACATCGCGTCCTTTGCTAGTAACGGAAGATCTTGTTCATTAACGCCACAATCTCGCAGCTTTGTTGGCAACCCAACCTTCGTAATTAACCCCTCGAGTGTTTCAATAAAGAGGGCACAGTTTTTTGCCGCTGAGCTATTGGTATCACCGATGCCCATCGCGATCGATAATTGACTGTAGTTCTCGGCTGCCCCAGTTGAGTTAAATCGCAATACAGGCGGCAGCACAAGAGAGTTACTCAATCCGTGCGGGATATGATAGTGGCCGCCGAGTGGGTAGGCGAGGGCATGGACTGCTGCTACCGGCGCATTAGCAAAAGCTTGTCCTGCCATCATAGCGCCGAGAAGCATACCTTCCCTTGCTTTCAGATCGCTCCCTTCATTAACAGCGCTTTCAATGTTCGTATACAAGAGATTTAGTGCTTGGATCGCTAACATATCAGAATATGGATTTTTTTTGTTCTTAGACGTGAATGCTTCAATAGCATGGACCATTGCATCAACGCCTGTTGCAGCCGTCACATGTGGGGGCAGTCCTATCGTCAGCTTAGGATCTAAAATCGCGAAATCAGGTAATAATTGCGATGATACTACGCCTGTTTTTGTGGTCTCCCCTGTAGTAATGATAGATATCGGCGTGACTTCAGAACCCGTTCCTGCCGTAGTAGGAACTTGGATTAAGGGCAGGCGATTTTCGGTTATCGCATCGATACCGTACATCTCCGAGAGCGGTTGCTTAGCGTCGCAAAGAACCGCTATCAATTTGCCAACATCCATCGAGCTGCCACCACCAATTCCAACTACCCCGTCAATTTTTTCTGTCTCTGCAAAGGCTACAGCCTCCAGTACGAGTGACTCCGGTGGATCAGCCAGTACGCCGGAAAAGATGGAGTATTCCATACCATTCTCTTCTAGAGAATCTGTGATGGGTGTCAAAATGCCGGCATCAATGAGCCCTTGATCCGTCACGATAAGGAGCCGCGTGACGCCGAGCTTCTTTGCTAGTTCCGGTATTTGCTTAGACGAGTCAATCCCGCAGATTAGCGACTTACAAGTCCCAAATTCAAACATAATGACGAGCTCCTTGAACAAAATTTGTGCATTTGTAGGATCATTTGGGCCATACACAACCTTTGTTGATTAGTTTCGGCCCACTTATGAGCAAGCAAAGGTGATGCCAAGGTTCTTGCCCTCGGGTAAATAGCGATCTAGAGACTTCTTGTTGACGAGAAGAAAGTGTTTTGCCCCAGTTTGGACTTAGCACTTCTGGTTTTTGCACCCCAATCAAGCGATTTTCACAGGGTCCCAATCGGTAAACTTCCCGTCTGCCTGAAACTACACGGGTAACATGCGCCTTATGAAGGTACACTACGCGACGAGACAACTAATCTTTTTTGGAGTTAAGTTTGGATAGAGCAGAAAGACAGGCAATAGAACACGACTGCACAAAACTAATAAATAGGTTTTATCATCTTTTTAATCAAGACCTCGCATTCGTAGTGGATCTATTTACTAAAGATGGCACATTGGCACTTGGCAAATGGGTATTAGGTCCTGGGCATGATGAGATGCGCGAGAGACTCCACAAAGGAAGTAAAAATATGCTCGCCGGGGTCGAAGTCGTATTGAATACCGTCAGTAATATCGTTGTTGATGTTATCGATGACACCACTGCAAAAGCGATATCTCATGATACGTTCTGGGAATGGGGCTACTACGACGGTGATCTTCAGGGTCGGCCTGCACCCATAAAATCTCCCATTGGTATTAACACTTGGGAGGACGAGCTCAGGCTTGAAGATGGCGAATGGAAGTTTCATCACCGACATATGCAAGCAGTGTTTAGTAACAAAGCTTGGAAGTTACAACGTATTCGGAGATGAAAGAAGACGTTGCTTCAATGTTTGCTAAAGATTTGTCGTCGAGCAGAACAATGCAATTTCAGGGGGCTATATCAGTCAAAGAAAACCAAGAGTTGTATTACTAGCGATCATAGTATGTAGCAGTCTGTCTGCAGAATCCGAGGAATCCACAAACTTATATTGGGGCGATACCCATGTGCATACCTACCTATCAGCAGATGCTTACGGGCTAGGTACTCGTATCACGCCCGATACGGCTTACCGCTATGCGCGCGGAGATATAATCACCGCCGATAACGGAGAGGAGGTTCGTATTCGCAAGCCGTTAGATTTCCTCATGTTGGCGGATCATGCGGAAAATATTGGCGTGCGTTCAGCGCTCGCTGTCGGTAAAGAGATTAAGTTGACGGATGCGGGTAAGGCTATGAAACTCGCTCTAACAAAAAGTAATCCATCAATTCGTGACCTTGTTGCGGCTAAAACCTTAGAGGATCAGAATGCCGTCCTACGTTCGATTGGTAAGGCAAAAGGAGATTGGAAAAGCCCTCTATTGGAAGATGAGGAATTCACGCGCTCCGTTTGGGGAGACGTGATTGCGGTAGCTGAAAAATACAATGATCCTGGCAGTTTTACTACGTTTATTGGCTTCGAGTGGACCGGCTTATACATGATGCATCGCAATGTGATGTTCGTTGATGGGAAGAAAAAAACCATTAAGGTTCTACCGTATTCTCTTATGGATAGCGCTGACCCTGAGGACCTCTGGCAGTATCTTGCTAACTATGAAGAGTCGACGGGTGGTCGCGTGATGGCGATTCCTCACAATGCTAACCTTAGTAATGGCGCAATGTTTTCGGTACTGGACTTCGCAGGGAAGCCAATTACCAGTAAGTATGCAAAGACCCGATCCCGATGGGAAAGAATCTACGAGGTGACACAATACAAAGGTGATAGCGAGGCTTACCCCGATCTTTCATTGGAGGATGAATTCGCAGATTTCGAAAAGATGGGGCGAACCTCCCGCATCCATCGTCCCCAGACAGGCGTTGGCAAAGCGGAATCCGATGGCAAAGACACTGGTAAAGATAGCAATACCGAAAAACTCAATAACAAGACATTACAGTCGCAGCTTACAAACGAACAGAAGACTCGCTTGAAGGGCTCTTTCGCGCGCCCAGCGCTTAAACAAGGTCTTAGTGAGCAAGTTAAGCTTGGGATCAATCCTTTTAAGTTGGGTCTCATCGGCAGTACAGACTCGCATATTGGTCTAAGTAGTGCTGATGAGTCCGGTTATATTGGAAAACAAGGAGCTTTTCGCGCAGCAAGCGCGGTCTGGAATGCAGCAGGCTTCGCTGGAGTTTGGGCAAAGGAGAATACCAGAGAGTCCCTGTTTGCAGCGATGGAGCGTCGGGAAGTATTCGCCAGTACTGGACCAAGAATGAGTGTACGTTTCTTTGGTGGTTGGGATTTTTACAAAGAGGATTTATTACAGCCCAAATTAGCGGAGGTCGGTTATCGAAAAGGGGTCCCTATGGGGTCAGATTTGACCCAGGCACCACAATCTTTGGCGCCCGCCTTTCTCATTCGTGCTGTCAAAGATCCTGATGGTGCGAATCTTGATCGTGTGCAGGTTATTAAAGGATGGCTTGATGAAGAGGGGTTGCTTCACGAGAAGATCTATAACGTTGCCTTGTCCGACAACCGGAGAGTCAACCTTGGCGGTGACGTAGAGCCAGTTGGCAATACCGTTGATCTGGGTGACGCCAGCTATTCTAATCGAATAGGAGACCCTGAGCTCAGGACTGTGTGGAGGGATCCAGATTTCGACGCTAGCGAACCTGCTTTTTACTATGCGCGCGTTTTACAAATTCCAACACCACGCTGGACTACCTTTGACGTTGTCGCAAAGAATGTGAATTTTGGTCCTGAGATTCCTTTAACGACTCAGGAAAGGGTCTACACATCGCCCATATGGTATACACCTTAGTAGAAGGCGCTGAGGGTGAGCACGGTACTGATCATCGACTATATCAGGCGAGACAAGGTAGTTTATGCCATTGTTAAGAAAAGTGCTGTAGACATTAATTTTTATAGACCTGCACTGCTAAGGTGTCTTGAATTGGTGTTACTCTTGATAAAAGACAAAAAGTACATTGTAAGGAGACATTATGTTCAGTGTTAATGAGTATTTCGAAGGGCGCCTAGCATCGATCGCATTTCAGACAGCAACACTGCCGGCGACTATCGGTGTAATGAAGCCTGGCGAATATACTTTCGAGACTAATGCGGTTGAAACCATCACTATTGTCAGTGGAGCGCTCGTGGTAAAGCTCCCGGAGAAAAATGATTGGCAAACCTTTACCGTGGGTGATTATTTTATTGTTCAGGCAGATAAGGCCTTTAATCTTCAGGTCGCGGAAGAAACAGCGTATTTGTGTACTTACGGATAAGTGAAAAGGCCGCACTGGAGTCGGTAAGCGAGCACAGGGCGAATTAGATGGGGGCTATTAAAACCAAGATACTACTCCAACTTTTTTTTGGTTTGGTGTGGTTGCTACAGCTCAATGAGGCGTCTTCCAACCAATTTCTCGACTCCCTTGATTTCAAGCACGGCATTGCCTTCTATCACGATCTTAGATACCCCGCTGATTTTAAGAACTTCGACTATGTTAATCCTGAGGCCCCGAAAGGCGGGAGTTGGGTGGTCCCCACGCAAGCGAACTTTAATTCCCTGTCGCCGTCAGGAGAGTTCGGTATCGTGGCGCCCGATGCCTACTGGATAACCCATGATAGGTTGCTAGAACGATCTGGTGATGAATCAAGCGCTTTTTATGGGAGGTTAGCAGACGGTATTGCATTAACAGCGGATCGAAAGACGGTTGTTTTCAGAATTCACCCGGATGCTAGATGGCATGACGGCGTCCCTATTACATCTCGCGATATAGCGTTTTCCATTGATTTTCGTAAGTCGGATATTGAAGGGCAGATGTTTTACTCCTTTATCGATCGGATTGAGGAGATTAGCGCTCGTCATGTCGCAATGCATCTTCGTAAACCGATCACTTCCGGTGATATTATTACCCTGCAGTGGACGCCTATATTGCCAGCACATTACTGGTCTAAACATAACCCTAAGTCGGTAACTATGGAAGTACCGATCGGTAGCGGACCTTATCGAATACGCATCGCTGAGCAAGGACGCTTTATAGAATACGAGCGTGTTGCGGATTATTGGGGTCGTGACCTTCCAACGGTACGTGGGCGATACAATTTTGATGTGATTCGCTATGAAGTTTACCGAGATGCAACTGTTATCCGTGAAGCTTTGCGCAAAGGACTGATTGATGCCTGGACAGAACAGGATTACCGCTATTGGCACAGCGCCTATGAAATTCCCGCCCTACGGAAAGGTTGGTTAAAGAAAATCCAGCGTAACCATGGTATGGAAATTGGTATTCAGCACATCATCACATTCAATCTGCGCAAGGCTAAGTTTCGTGATAGGCGAGTGCGTCAGGCACTGTCCCTTGCGATGGACTTTGATTGGTGGAACAAAACTTTACAATTTGGTTACGGTACCCGTGCAGAAAGCTATTGGCCGGATACAGAACTTACCGCTGTTGGTCTCCCAAGCGCTGATGAAATTTCCTTGGTGAGCGATTACCGAGATTTAATTCCAACTGAATTTTTTACCAAAGCTTTCCGATTTACCGAGGTTCTGACTGAGGGACAGCATCGAGCCAAAATGGTGGAGGCTCGCAGGCTCCTCGAGGAGGCAGGTTTCAATGTTCAAAAAGGTGTTTTGTATGGGGAGGATGGGGAACCATTTGAACTCGAATTTATTTCCCAAAATTCGGAAGAAAAACGATTGCTTTTGCCATATTTCAAGCATCTAGGGCATTTAGGTATCAAGGCTAGTGTTCGTTTGATGGATTCTAGTCAATACATCAATAGATTACGTCAGTTCGAATATGATGCGATGGTCCGAGATAGCACGTTCATCGCACCCCCCATTCTCGAGTTGAAATCCTTTTTTCATACCGACTCTGCCAAAGACCCTTTTTCGAGGAACCCGGGCGGTATCAGTCACCCTGTAGTGGATGTTCTTGTCGACAAGGCAATTACTGCGGTTACCATGCGGGAGGTCGTCGCCGCTTGTCGGGCCCTCGACCGCCTTCTACTATGGGAGCATTTCCAAATACCCTTGGATGCAGTAGCTCGACCGCGGACCGTGCACTGGGATAAGTTTGGCCGTCCTGATGTTGAGCCAAAAATTTGGCCACCTTTCCCAGATGGGTGGTGGTACGATCCTGCTAAAGCGAGGCGAATTGATTTGCTAAACTAGGGTCCGTTGCCAAAAATGTATCGCGTTGTTTCGACAGTGTTTCAGCACATTTGGGAGTGACTATGAGTAAGTTCAAGTACGGATTTGAAAGTTATAGCTGGGTAATGTCTGGGGATAAATACATCGGCGATATCCCGCATTTGTGTCAGGTAATAAAGAGGGCTGGGCTCACAGGTATTGAAACATCCCTGCGTATGGCTGGTAAGTATGGTAAAGACCCTAGTCTAATGGCAGAGGTGCTCGAGGAATTTGATTTACAATTGGTGGCGACCTCACTGGGTGGTAATTTCGGGAAGCGTCGGGCTTTAACGCAGGAAGAGCGAGACGCCGCAGAACAGACATTCAACTTTATTTCGAAATTCCCTGAGCCGAGGTTAAGTTTGTCCCATTACTCCAGCGATAGAGAAAATCTTCTTGAGCGTCAGTGCAATGCTATGGCCTGTTATAACGAAATAGGAACAATGGCTAAAGATAAAGGCATCGCCTGTTCTCTTCATCCTAGTTCGTATCCTACTTCAATTTTTATTACTAGAGACGATTATGATGTGATGTTAAATGAAATGAATTTTGATGCGGTTAAATATTGTCCTGACACAGGGCACATTGCGAGGGGTGATATGGATGTTTATGAGATCTTCACTACTTATATATCGATGATTGATCATGTACATATGAAGGATATTACCAAGGATAAGAAGTGGGCAGCTAATGGTGAGGGTATAATTGACTTCCCGAACCTCTTGAGCATGTTAGATCAAGCTAACTACAAAGGTTGGGTAGTGTTCGAGGAAGAATCAGATCAGGCAAGACTAGACCCTGACGGTGCAACTATTAAGAATGGTTTGTACCTTCAAAATACCTTGTTGCCTTTGGGTTACTGAATGATGTTAATGATGATCAGTGTTATTCCTATTTTTTTGCGATAAGGATTATCATCAAAAAATGCTCGATCAATTAAGTGGTTGATTTCGCAATAGGAAAAAGATTAATCAGGGGAAAGCTTATATGAAGATGAATATTGGTCTCATAATTATATTGATTTCCTTTGTTCTAGTGAGTTGTGGCGGTGGCGGCAGTCAGGTGTCAAATGAGCAGGTTAGTGATGCTTCAGTTTCCCCCAATGTAATCGTTAGTGATCGTAATGATATTACGGACGTTTATTTCAGTAATCGAAATCCAGATTGTGGAGATTATGACGATAAATATCGTTCAGCGGTAAGAGATTTAACCAGAGTTTTAGATTTCGAAGGTCATCTAGAGATTGATACTGAATTTACTTGTACTATCTCAAGCAATAATATTCCCAACCATGATTTTAACGATTCGTCAGCAAATTTTAGAACGCAAGTAGCTCCAGTTGAAAACGTTTTTAACGTCGATCGCTATCCCGAAATTGCGTCCGAACAGACTGAATTGAGCAGTCAGATGTGGGATGGCGTGATGCTTAATGGTGTTGTAATTGATCTGCAAAGTGGCGGTTGTTATTTTCCTACTGAGCCTAGAGCAGATGAGGATGGAAATACAGAAGCTGGCTGTCCAAGAAATGCAAGCTGGCGTTTGATCCCGCTAGAATATTCAACGAAATTTGGCGTAGACAATCATAATGCACATGTTCAGCCTGATGGTACATACCATTATCATGGTAACCCGAACGCAATGTTCGATGACTCTCCCACCGGTGATGGATCGCCCGTCATCGGGTTTGCTGCTGATGGGTTTCCCATTTTCGGTTCCTATATTGTTGATTCGATCACGGGTGACTATCGCAAAGCACAGTCAGGCTACACACTGAAACAAGGTTCGCGAGGTGCCAAATCTGATATGAATCCGGGAGGCGTTTATACCGGGATCTACGAGGAAGATTGGGAATGGACTGGAGGAGGGGATCTAGATGAGTGCAATGGAATGATTTACAGAAACCATTATGGTTATTATGTTACGGATAGCTATCCGTATATATTAAACTGCTATCGAGGGTCGGCGGACTCCTCTTTTCGAAAGTAGCAAATACTGGTGCCAAATGACCTTCGTCAAGGTTTATGTCTTATTCTTTTCAATCCGAATTTCATTTTCTACAGGTAAACTTATTCTCAAAGCCTAGTTATACGAAGGTCCAAAACAAACTGATGCAATATCCACTGAGCATGGAGTCGACATTGTGATAAGGCAATAATCGGCACCGTCAGTTAGGACGCTTCACGGTCTTCTTCAAGAATAATACTAAGCGTCATCAATTTCCGCTAATCTTGCTGTAGCAGCTTCGCTGATTTCACTATTGTTATGTTGAGTAAGTATTTCTAGAGATTCGCGGTGGGTACACATACCCCTCGCCAGTTCGAGTAAAACAAAATCTTGAGTAGCGCAGTGCTCCATTACTAACTGAGCGACCTGATCGCTACTAACTAATTCAAAAGACTGGCAATAACTGGCAATGTTAGCTCTTGAGTCATACAACTGATATTCCTCCGGTTCCCCCCAGGATTCATCTTGGGCATGCAGGACTTCTCTTGTCATAATGTCTCTTAAGTTATCTATTGTGGCGATTTCTCTAAAGCAATTAGAGGTTACCAAGATATTTAAAACTTCCATATGTACATCAGACATCAAGTCGGCGACAGTGCTGTCATCATAATAGCCCTCGTCTACTTTCTCTAAGGCGAGAGCTCGTAGTTTTGGATTATTGCTCTTGATTAATGCTGTAAATAATTCCTTTTTTGGCTCTATATTAGCCTCGTCCTCAGAATACATTACTGCGTACACTGAGTTCACCACAGTATCATCGTCATCGGCTAAGGAAAAAGATATATCTCTTCCTTCATAGTTAAATATCATCTTAATATTCATTACTAAAACCCCTTTTTATTTTAAATCGCCGCTAGAATCCTTAGAATTAAGGAAAGAATCTCGATGTCAGTTTTTGTTTTAAATAACTGTTATTTTTACTAGGCTTATCCAAGGAGGCTACGAGTCTACCCAAGATTTGTCTTATAACAAGAAAGAGTGTCACGGAAATGAGTGCGATAAACCGAATTTTGGTGCAAACCTATGCGTATGAGCTGAAAGACTTCAGCTCACTCGCGGTTAGGAAGAAGGGTGAAAATATCAAGGTCTCTAAGTTTGTCGTAACTATTGAAACAGATGACGGATTATCCGGCTCTTACGCACCACATTTTGGTGCAACTGATCAGGCGCTGGCGCAGGTTAAAACGATGGCCCCTTTGTTGATTGGACTGGATGCTGAGCACCGAGAACAGATCTTTGAGCTTTTGAAGATACGCTACCGCCATTTTGACAAGGTCGGTATCGCCGCATTGGATTGTGCTTTATGGGATCTGGCGGGAAAGAAGTATGCTGTATCTGTTGCCAAGCTTCTAGGTGGTCACAGGCAGCGATTGCCAGTCTATGCTAGTACCTGTCCCGGGGTTACAGCGTCGGATGGCCTTAATAGTATCGAGGCGTATGCAGACTTTGCTGAGGAGTGTGCTGAGAGAGGGATTCCTGCTTTCAAAATTCATGGTTTTGGTGATGGTGATACAAGAAATGAAATTGGTATCATGACAGCGATTAGAGATAGGGTAGGGAATGGGATGAAACTCATGACTGACCCTGCATCGAGTCTGAGATCTTTTATGGATGCAGTTGAAGTTGGAAAAGCTTGTGATGATCTAAAGTTTTTTTGGTATGAAGATCCTTATCGTGATGCTTCTTCGAGTGCGGCTGCTCACAGGCGACTTCGAGATTTTATAAAAACACCGATGTTGATTGCAGAGCACATTCGTGGTTTTGAGCAGAAGGCTGATTTTGTGTTAGCAAAGGGTACTGACATCATGCACATCGATCCAGAACTGGATGGAGGAATTACTGGCACGATGAAGCTCGCTAATTTCTGCGATGCTCTTGGTATGGAAGTCCAACTTCACACTGCAGGACCAATTCATCGTCATTGTATGGCGGCAATCCCGAATACGCTTTTCTATGAACTTGCCTTAGTAGGGCCCCATGATATGTGGAACGTATTTCAGCCTCCTATCTACGCGGATGAATATAGCGATCAGTTGATGGGCGTGGCGGCTGATGGGAGTATCCCAGTTCCCGACGGTCCCGGTCTAGGACTGCATTACGACTGGGAAAAGATTAGGAATTGGGAAACCGGACGGGAAGTATATGATTAGTCAGGTGCAACTTTTAGTAAAGCGTAGATATCTATAGATCTATTAGTGGCTGAGTTCATTTTTCTGTAAACTAGCTCACTTTACTCAAGAAAATGTTCATTTTTATCAGAAACTCAAGGGGAATGTATGTCTGAAGCAATTAATGAGAATCAATCCGAAGAAAGTAATCGAGAATCTGAAGTGGAAGGCAAGCGTTATATGTCGGAGCGTGGTCCATTTGAAATTAATACTGCCCAGGAGTGGAAGGGACCTTACCCTGTCGGGACGTTTGAGGGTAAAAAGATTGTCTCTGAAGGGTGGGATGTTTCCAAGTTAGTCAAAGATGGTAATGAGGAAGAGGTGTATGCGAAAGTGGGCGAGATGCTTGAGCTTGCTGCGTCTGGTTCAAGTGAGAACCGATTGATGAGACAGGATGAAGGATTTGAGAATGGGTTTCGATCAACACATGTTTGGTTTGGCCCAAATTTTGAGCTCTTTCGGCACAGCCACCCGGCAGGTGATTGTATGTACCTAATCATGGCGGGTGAACTGACTATGGGTAAACGTACTTTAAAGGCTGGCTCTACTGTATTCGTTCCTAATGAAATGCCATATAAGTTTGTAGCAGGACCAGATGGCGTCGAGGTTGTAGAGTTTCGATCTGGAGGTCGCATAGCTGGGAAGCCAGGTATGAGACTTGAAGAAAATTCTCTCGAGGCTGTTCAAAAAATTATTGATGGCTACAAAGCTAATGCACATCTCTGGAAAGCTCCCCCTACGTTCAGCGATACGGGGCACATTAAGCCTCATCTGGAGCATTAATAGTAGCTTCAGAACTACCCCTTACCAAACAATGGTTAGGTCTTTAGTAAGGGGTATTGTTAGCTAATTGTGCGAGAGTTATAAGGTATAAAAAATAGAGGCGGATAAACCTAAGAGAATAAAACCATGGTGTACTCAGGATGAGTTGACCGAGCGGGTGTCAGACCAGAATATTCTCAGTTGGCTTCTGGAAGAAGAGTCTATCACTAGGCGAATTTCTTCAAAAGCTGCTTTTAGGCTGCAAATTTTATTCGACTCTCTCGGTCTGGCTGACGAAGAGGAATACACGTTTCTCAACTTGGAAGAAAGTCCCATCCGTATTAGAGAGGTTATCTTGTTCGGTGACGAAGAGCCCCTAGTTTTTGCGAGAAGTGTAATTCCAGAACTCACCTCAAGGAAGGGCTTCCCTGGTTTGGGCACTCTTGGTTCAAGCCCTCTTGGCGATCTCCTTTTTCATAGCGACGTGTTTATCCAAACTAAGCGATGGTTTGCCCCATTTCATAACGTAGAGAAAAAAGTTGTATGGGGCAGATTAACCCGTTACGAAGTACAAGGTTACCCGTTGATTGTCATGGAAGTATTTTTGTTCCCGGATAATGAAGGCTAGCGAGCCCTCTTAAAGATTGATTAGCTTGGTGATTCAATCACCCCAAGATCAATTAGACTTTCTGTAGAGCCCTGAATAGCTTCTGAGGCTGGCCTTGGTTGCCATCCCAGCATTGTTGTTGCTTTTGAGTGATCATAGGTCGACGCGGCACCTAACATCGGTACCGCCAGCTTAAGAAGGGGATCGAACAATGCTCCAAACCTGATGAGCCAATCAGGTGCGCATCGATTGGGTAGCCGTTTTTTGTATTCAGGATATAGTTTTTGAACAAGCTTACTAACTTCGAGAACTGACAAGGTTTCTGAATTACAGATGAAGCGGTTTCCAGGTGCTTCTTCGCGGGTCATTGCTAAAAAGTGCATTTCTGCGACATCTCTAACGTCGACGATTCCGAAATTTAGTTTAGGGGCTAGCGGATATTTGCCCTCCAACATCTCCCGCAAGACGCCGACGCTCTCTCCTATATCCTCTTCAAGGACGGGTCCAAAGACGAGGGAAGGGTTGATTGTACAAATCTCCATTGCTGTGGGTTCTTTCGCTAGAAAGTCCCATGCAGCCCGTTCGGCGAAAGTTTTGGACTTTTCGTAAGGACTACAATCAGTATTGATCACATTGCTCCAAGTATCTTCAGTGAATGGGTTATAGTTTTTATGATGACCCGCCGAAATGGCAGCAATTGAGGAGGTAACTAAGGTTCGTTTTACCTTGGCCGCCGAGGCGGCCTTGAGAACTCTGAGGGTCCCATTACGAGCTGTTGCGATGAGCTCATCTTCTCCATGTATAGAGAACGTCACGGGAGAGGCAACATGCAGAACGAAGTCGCAATCCTTTGCCGCGTCTGTCCAGCCGTCATCTGTGTTTAAGTCGGCTTGGAGCCAGCTGATATCAAGGTTGCATGCTTGGTAATATTTCTTTAAACCTGCTGATAGAAGTTTTTCGAGGGATTCAACTCTTGAAAAGTCTCGAACGGTTCCTCGAATCTTATAGCCCTCAGAGGCGAGTTTAAGATTACAGTGGGTGGCTATAAAACCTGATGCTCCTGTGACTAGAACTGTTTTAGATGAATTCATTCTTTTGCCCTTTTGACGTTCCGTATAGCATTTGCAAGCTTTACCGTTTCGTAATTTAACGATATTCGGGATTGCCAAGGAATAACAAATAATGAATTTCTCCATTTTTAGTTTCTAAATAGCTAAACTGAAAATAAATAGGGTCTCTCGAAATGCTGCTCGGAGTTGGTCATTTCCTCTTATTTAACGAGACTGTGGTCTCTCTGTAGTGTTAACCTCTAAAAATGAATGATATGTGAGGGAACTAAACTTGAAAAAACGCCATCGCGGGGTTTTTGATCCGTCCCATCCTGCACCCTACGAGCTTTCTCGGTCCAGAATTGAGAACTTTATCAAATGCAGGGCGTGTTTCTGGCTCGAGCAGCGAAAGGGAGTCAAGCCTCCCGAAATACCCTCTTTTACCTTAAATACGACAACCGATATCTTGCTAAAACGAGATGCTGATGCTGTGCGAGGGCATCATACTCTGCCGTTGTGGGAAGCGCATGGGCTTGGTCACATGATTCCTCTTGAGCACCCTGACCTTGAGAAATGGACCAATTCAATGCAGTTCGGCACAAACGATAGTTATTTTAACTTTGTCCATGAAGAAACGAATATTAAGCTTGGCGGAGGATTGGATGACGTTTTTTTGAATTGTGAAACAGGGCAATTTCATATCATCGACTACAAAAGTACCGCGCAAGGTACGAGAAGTCCTGAGAAATATCAGAAGAGACCGGTGTCTATTAATGAGCCTTGGAAAGTGAGTTACAAACGTCAAATGGACATGTATGTTTGGATCATGCAGAACAAGGGATTTGACGTTTCCAACACAGGGTATTTTGTATATGTTGATGCGCAACACAAGGACATACAAGGTATGTTACGTGGCAGGGATACGTCGAAGGCATGGATGGAATTCGCTGTGTCAATTATCCCATACTTGGCCAAGACGAGCTGGATAGAACCGACGCTCCGGGAAATAAAGGAGTTCTTATTAAATCAAAGTACTTGCCCTTCCCATGAGCCACCGGGAGATAGTTTTTCTGGTTGTGATTTGGGGCGTTATGCTGAAGAGATGATGGCCGCAATCAGGACGTAAGGATAGGCTAAGCGGCAAAAGCATTGAGTAATACAGTTAGCTTGTTCGACGATTTTTATGATTCGTAAAAAGAGGGCTCACTACAATAATGGGTAAACTAATTAGATCTTTGATCTTGGTGTGGATTACAGTACAAATTACAGTGAGTCCAGATTATACGAGTGCGGCGCAGTTGATTGGTCATGAGAGGTGGACGGGAAAGGATTATTACGTGACAGCTATAATATATGGGCGTACACTGGAATCGGGCGCGGTACTGCAAGTTGTAGACTCCGAATCGAACGAAGTTTTTGCTGCAGAAGTACTCTCTATTACGAGTATGGGTGTAGAGCTCGAACTGGATTTATATAGACAGGACCATAACCAACATTTGTTCTTAGAGGTGCCGATGGACGGCGTCGATGTTTTACAACGATAGGAGATTCATAGATGAAAATTCTCGGTATAACAGTACTAATGAGTGTCGCATTTTGGGTTAACGCTGAAGAGCCTGAGCTTAGTATCGATGGAGCAGTTCAGATGAATATTACTGCTAATCAGATGGTCAATGCTTCCATTGGGGTAGATTCGACTGCCTCGCAGGCTGTCGGTGCGATCGAGTCTGGAGACCTTTCTGGAGAGATCGAAATTGGTATCCAAGCTTCCCAAGATGTTAATGCAGCGATTGGTGATGGTGCTTGTGCGGATCAACAGATCGGTACAATTGGAAAGAAATCTAGTTGCTAGAACTCTTCTGTGTTTGAGCAATCATTCACAGAAGGCTTATAGTTACTGCTAGAATTTTTCAGATCGTGGCTAAATTCCTATTATTGCAGATATGTTTCGCTTTGATGGTCGGTGTCTTTGGACTGAACACGCTCGTGTCAAAGGCCGATGTGTTGGATGATACTGCAAATCTGCGTATTTTATCTGCGCGTTCTAAAGTGCTTACCGTTAACGCTGCATACTTCAATGAGCGATTGAAAGAAATTGGTGCTCCGGCAACCAAGGAGGATCTTGTGAAAGAGCTAGAGGGAAAAACTGATTGTGGCTCCGTTTCGATCGGTAACCAATACACCGAGTCATCGTTTGCTAATGAGGTCACCATTATTATCGTTGGTGATATCACCAACGTTGGTAATGTTTGTACGAGTAACTGACTACGGAAAAAGTCGAACCGTGTCGCCGGCATGGATAGGGAAAGTCAAAAAACTAATTAGAGATTGGGTTATGCGTCTACGGGTAGGGATTTTTCTCCAGAACATCTTCGTCGTGATTTGGTTATCTGGATGTGCAGCGGTCAAAGGCCCGTCGTCTGAAGACGCACCTGATCAGTACGCGCTTGGTTATGCGGTATCGACTGCGACCCCATTTTCGCGAGCCTTAACCTGTATGGATCAAATGATGATTGACCGCGAGGTTGATCCGATTTTTGTAACGGCGACACCAATTCCAGACTATACCGAAAATCGTGGGGCAGCAGGATATGGTGCCCGCGAAATGTTGCTGTCGGCGATTTCAAAAATGACTGAAAAATCTGCAGCGGTTCGATATGTGGCGTTTGATCGCTCTACTCCTGATATCGTAGCCTTACATTCGGGTCATCCGAGTAAGGCTGAGCTTCGTGTTCCCGATTTTTTTGTGCGTGGCGCAGTGACCCAAATAAATACAAGTCCCTATTCAAAGCAATCGGGCTGGTCGACGACCGTTGGCGGAACTGGAGAGACTTTCCAGGGTGGGAATACGGGTCTTAGTGGGTCGCTCTCGTTGGCAACTGTGTCGCTGGATCTTTCCATCGGGCTTGTCAAAAACTATCAAATCCTTCCGGGAATCTCCGCATCAAATAGCTTTTCGGTAGCGAAACTCGGTGGTTCAAACGAACTATCTCTTAGCTTCGATAAGGTAGGAGCAGTACTTCGATCCTCTGAGAGTGAAGCCAAGGCCCTAAGCGACGGACTCCGTGCCCTTATCGAGCTCGGTGTCATCGAGCTCACAGGAAAGCTCTATGAGCTGCCCTATTGGGAGTGTCTAGCAGAATCCATGGATGCAGACGGGAAGAGAGCTAAGGCAGCCAAAGCCTATGATCGTCTTTCTGATAGACAGCGGGATCAATTTATTCGTCGTTACTTAGTGAATAATGGCTACCTAAGTTCCGGTGGAACCACGCTCGACTTTATGAGCGGACTCATGAAATTAAGATTCGAATTAGATATGGTGGGCTTGCCGCGACTCGATAGAGATCTATACGTGGAATTAGTATCTCGGCAGTGAGTTAGGGGACCAAACGATTTGGCTTACCTCATCAAAATCTCTAATCTAGCGCTTCTTCTCCTAGGCTGTTCTTGTTTGGTATTCAGTCTGGGCGTGTTTGCTGAGTATGACAGATCTGCTGAAGGCGATTATGCCAGTGTTTCAACAAATAAGAACTATAGTGCCGAAGGCTTACCTGAATCATCAGATGTGAGGGGCATTAAAGGTATCCGCTCCAAGGCTTTGACTGCTGCTATCGTCGAGAATAAACCAAAGTATCATCTAAATCTAAAGGTGGTCAGCGAC
>MDTB01115306.1_pt1 | contig 18402 bp, 16 predicted proteins | sample 811161 | NCBI WGS metagenome assembly MDTB01 (sample SAMN05326650, study PRJNA326480) | marine metagenome | isolation source: seawater | place: Mediterranean Sea | collected 2009
AGAAAATCAATGTTTGTACCAAGGCGCAAGGCGCGAATACGGTCTTTGCGTGTTGGTTCAACATTGTTTTGGCTGTCGGCATCGCGCCAATCAAAGGCAAGGTCTGTATACCAATTATAATTACGTGTACGAATTAATGGATGCACAAGTTTAATTTCGCCGAATGTTGAATTGCCTTTAACGTCAAATTGTTCAAGGTCAAAACCCGGTTTGGTATTTGTCTTGCTTAAGAAGAATTTCAACCATGTCCCGTGTTTGTTGATGGGCTGCTCAAAATGGGCTGAGCCATAAAGAAGTTCAGGGTCAAAATCGTGACCTGGGGCATAGGCGCTCTGTATTGTGAAACGCTCATTCAGGCCAAGCCATGAATTAAAGGACGAAGCGCCAACAAGTTGATGCGGGCCTATATAGCGGCTACCATGCGTGTCATAAGAAACAAGACCATCCCATTTCTTGCGCTCAATAATAAGGGTTAGGTCACTGGCTTTGGTGACCGTGTTAGACTGTGTCATAATCGCGCGCGCCTGTACGCCCGGCAGGTCGTTAATCAGTAATAAAACACGCTCAAGCTTTTTGATGTTTAAAGGCTGTACACCTTGGATTTTTTCTGCGTATTGGCGAATACGTTTAAGCTCTACGCCTTTGCTGTCGCCTTGTAGGGTGACGTTGCTGATAAAGCCTTCGACCACTTCAAGTTTAATAATGCCTGCTTTTTTATCAATGGTCTGCACGGGAACAACAACGCGTGAAATCGCATAATTATCGTCACGATAAAGCTTGGTCAGTCGCGCTGCGATAGCGTAGATATCAGCCAAACTGAGTGTTGTGCCAAGCTTATCGGCGTAGAATGACTTTAAATAGTCCTGCGTGTAGACGCTTGCGCCAGAAATTTTTAGTTCTTTGAGTGTCAGCATAATATTTTCCGCGCCAGCGGGTGCTTTTTCTACGTCGGCTTCACGGACTTCGATTGGCGAGCCGACTTGCAAAGCAACATCGGGGGTGCGAAACTGATCGTTAATGCGGCTTGGGTCAGCAATGTCCTGCGCGGCTTGCGGTACTTGCGCGTGGGCTGGCATATTTGCGCCCAATACGCAGATCATCAGCGAAGCCATCGCGCATAAAGTTAACTTACGCATTGTATTTGGCTGCACTGGGTCCGATTTGAATTGAGACATTTGAAACCTAGACTGTCTTCATGAAATATAAGAAGAGCTAAAATTATTCCTACTTTATAGATTGCATGATAAATAATTAAACAAGATAAATCACGTGTTTTTTAAAAATTGATTAAGCGGAGTTTTTATTAAAAACTTTGACTATTTTCCAGAATTATATTACTTTGTCTTAAATCGAAACAGATTGAAACTTATCACAGGAGGCTTTTATGAGCTTAGATATGGAAGACTGGTTAGACGAACAGCGTGAAAAAGCTGAATTAGTGCGCCGCTTTGGTAGTGCGATTAATGAAGCAAAAACGCCAGAAGAACGCGCGAAGATTATTGCAGATAGTCAGCAGCGCAAAGCAGATAACAGCGCTGCGGATTATATAGACCTTGCGTGTAGCAAGTAAATATAAGACCTTCGTTTATGAATAAAGATAAGATGTTAGAATTTCTTTCCCCCGCTCAGGGGCTTTTTTTTGCCGAAATTTTGGTGCTTTTTAGAAGGGGGTGAGAGGGTGGAAAACCATCATAGCGGCGCAAATTATCCCTTATGGTGCAGCCAAGCTAATATTAGCGGCACCCATATCAAAGATGTGGTCAGTGTGCCCTTAATCGCTTGATAAGCGATCCACGCCCAGAACAAATTCTTCGACGGTTTCTTAAACTTTTTTATATTTTTAAGCTTTTCTAACATGATGGATGTTTTATCAGATTTCTGTTTATAAAAGCAAGTCACCGGCATATAAAAAAGCCCCTTATTGCTAAGGGGCTTTTTGAATCTATCTCAAGGGCGCGCTTATGCGGCTTTGTTCATGCGCAATGTCTTTTGTGACATAGTGCTTTGCATTTTCTTTTTCTTCTTGCCTGAGAAGCCAGGCTTATCCATTGGCTTCTTTCTTTTTACAGGTCTGTCGCCAAAGCTTTGGAAACCATCTTCATGCGAGCGTGATTTACCGCCGCCTAGTGAACGATCATCGCGCTTCTTAAATGAAGGCTTACCAGATTTACGGTCATCAAAGCTGCGCTCATCACTGCGTTTTGATGGCTTGCGTCCTTCGAAGCTACGCTCGTCATCACGTTTAAATGGCTTACGGCCTTCAAATGAGCCGCGGTCATCGCGTTTTTTGAAGCTAGATTTACGGTCATCAAATGAACGATCATCACGCTTTTTGAAGTTCGACTTGCGATCATCAAAGCTGCGCTCGTCATCACGTTTAAATGGCTTACGGCCTTCAGATGAGCCGCGGTCATCGCGTTTTTTGAAGCTAGATTTACGGTCATCAAATGAACGATCATCACGTTTTTTGAAGTTCGACTTGCGATCATCAAAGCTGCGCTCGTCATCACGTTTAAATGGCTTGCGGCCTTCAAACGAACCGCGATCATCGCGTTTTTTGAAGTTTGATTTACGGTCATCAAATGAACGATCATCACGTTTTTTGAAGCTTGACTTGCGATCATCAAAGCTACGCTCGTCATCACGCTTAAATGGCTTTCGGCCTTCAAATGAACCACGATCGTCACGCTTTTTGAAGCTAGATTTGCGGTCATCAAATGAGCGGTCGTCTCTTTTATCAAAGCTGCGACCTTCGTCACGGCGGAATGATTTTTTCTTGCCGCCGTAATTATCGTTATTACCGAATTTTTTACCGCCGCCTTTATATGCGTTAGATTTGCCGCCATAACCGCCGCCGCTTTTGCCGCGACTTGGACGTTCGCCGTAATTGCCTCTATCTTCCTTGCTTTTCGGGTCGATAAGACGCTGAATAGCTGCCCAGCGGCGACCATCTTGTGGTGAGATCAAGCATAATGCGTGACCTTTAGCGCCAGCGCGGGCTGTACGGCCAATACGGTGAATGTAATCTTCAGGCATCATTGGCAAATCATAGTTAATGACATGAGCGATGTGTGGAATATCAAGGCCGCGAGCAACAACATCTGTTGCAACAAGCACGCGGAACTGTTCAGCGCGTAATTTTTTGATGATTTTCTCACGTTTATGCTGGCGCAGATCACCATGAATTGCATCGGCGCTAACACCATCTGCTTTTAGTTTCTTTGCAAGGGCTTCTGTTTCGCGTTTTGTGTTTGAGAAAACAATAATCGTGCCTTCACGGGTTGATAATTCGTGCATCAGTGTTTTGTATTTTTTGTCACGCTGGACGAATAAAACATCTTGCTGAATATTTTTGGCCGCTGTGTTGGCTTCGCCAATTTCAACGCGCTCTGGGTTGTTCAAATATCTGTCAGCCATACGCATAATGTTGTTTGGCATGGTTGCTGAGAACATCAATGTTTGGCGGTCGCCAGTCATGTGTTTTTCAATTTCATCAAGCTGAATGCTGAAACCCATATCAAGCATACGGTCAGTTTCATCTAAAACAAGGAATCGTGTGTCTTTCAGTTTTAGGCTGCCACGTTTAAGGTGGTCATTAATACGCCCGGGCGTACCAACGATAATGCGTGGATTGCGTTCAAGCTGGGCGAATTGTGGGCGCATAGGCTCGCCGCCAATAATAAAGGCTGTTTGAATGCCGCTTTTTGGGCCGAGCATTTCACGGATCGCTTCCATGACTTGCTTACCAAGTTCACGTGTTGGCGTGAGGACAAGGCCAATGCCTTCATCGCTGTTGAGTAATGCGTTAAGCATTGGAATCGCGAAAGCGGCTGTTTTACCTGTGCCTGTTTGCGCAGAGCCAAGAACATCACGACCATCAAGCGCGAAAGGAATCGTTTTTGCTTGAACCGGTGTGGCTTCCGTATAATTCATCATGGATAGGGATTTAAGTAAACGCGGCTCTAGGCCGAAGTCTTCAAACTTGGTCATATTAAGATCTTTCAAAAAAAGTTCGATTTAAGGCACGCCTCATGCGCTGCCTTGCGTTCGTAGAATACTCGCTGTGTCGAACTTTTCAGGAAAGTGGCCGTGTCTATTTTGGCCTGCTTTGTAACACCTTAACACCAGTTGTAAGGGCGTGATTACCTTAGTAACATTGCTGGTAAAAGCTCGCTGTAATCAGATTTTCATCTTGCAAACTGCGAGCGGAAGATGACATATATCTTATGGTAAAGTCAAGCTAAATAATTGAAAATCTGAAATTCCTTATCTTTGGTGGTTCTTTTTCTCTTTTTTATACGCTATAATGCGCGCTGTTTTATGCAAAAGCATTTTAGAAACTTTTAGTGGGGCGGCGGCCTAATCATTTGTCTTCATCTTTAAAAAAATCAACAAAAACGAAGCCGCTTATTTCGGCGCAGCGCCATTGGTTTAATGGGCTGGTGTGTAACCATCAAAAGTTTTGGAAAAAACTGGGTGACTTTGAAAGCAAAGTTTTAGAATTTGACCTCGCTCCGCTTAAAATTGACCGCCCCGTTTATGTATGTGGGCTGGCGCGTTCGGGCTCTACCATTTTATTGGAATTTCTGGCTTCGCATCGTGACTTTGTGTCGCATAAATATAGCGATTTCCCGTTTGTCTTTACGCCGTATTTATGGCGTAAATTACAAAGAATATTGATGATGAAACCATCAAAACCAACCGAGCGTTTTCACGGCGATGGCATTAAGGTCACATCAGACAGCCCAGAGGCTATGGAAGAAGTGCTTTGGATGCATTTCTTTAAAGGGCTGCATAATATTGATACGCCTGCGCGTTTGAATGATGAAGGGGCGCGCAAGAAGTTTTTTGACTTTTACACGCCGCATATCAAGAAATTGCTGTATCAAAGCAAAGCGCCGCGCTATTTGGCGAAAGGCAACTACAACATTGCCCGCATTGAAAAAATTATGGCGGCGCTGCCTGATGCGAAGTTCATTATCCCTGTGCGCGACCCTGTCAGTCATGTCGAATCGCTTATGCGCCAACATGAACATTTTTTTGCCAAGACCAAAGGGCAAAAACGGGCGGTGGCACATTTACAGCGTGTTGGGCATTTTGAATTTGGCGCAGATATTCGCCCTGTCTATTTAGGGCGCGATGATGTGTATCACTCGATTGTTGATTTGTTTAAATCAGGCGACATGCTACGCGGCTATGCGCGGTACTGGGCTTATGTTTATGGTTATGTTTACGCGCGCTATGTTGAAAGCCCATCTGTATATTGTTATCGTTATGAAGATTTTTGCGATAATAGCGCCGAAATGCTCACCGATATTGCTGAGTTTAGCGGCGTATCCTTTAAGCCTGCAGCGCTTGAAATGTGGGCAGAGTATATTCAGCGCCCGACATATTACAAAACAGGGCTAAATGCCCGCAATTTAAAAATCATCACAGAAGAAACGCATGAAGTTGCGGCGCTTTGGGGATACGATCAGTAAGCCCTGCGTTATATGTTACGTCTTATAACGCACCATGCATCAAGCAGATGCGTTCGATATCTTCGGCTTGTGGTGGTTTGGTGATGAACTCTTTGACTGCTTTATAGGCTTTGCAGCGCGCTTTGTCGTGGTCTAGCCGTGAGGATGAGACCATGATGATCGTGGTCTCACTATCAGGATATTTACCCTTAAATGCTTCTAAAAAACCATAACCATCTAGGCCCGGCATTGTGATGTCTAAGAAAATCACAGCGGGAGCGTTATTCTTGGCTAATATATCAAGGGCTTCTTGGCCGTCATGCGCCTTGATGAGATGCGCGTTTGCGCCAAGCTCCTTTATTGTGCCTTCGTAATAAAGATGGACGATGATATCATCGTCAACGACCATGAAAGTGGGATTGTCAGCCATTGCAAATTACTCCTGTAATGGTATTGATAATTTAAATTTTGTGCCTTTTTCGGTTGGGATGAACTTTATCTCCGCGCCAATAATATGGGCGCTTTTCTGCGCAAGATATAAGCCAAGGCCGCTGCCGAATGAGACTTTAGGGTGAAAGCGTTTGAACATTTTGAAGACATGCTGATGCATGTCTTCTGGGATACCAATGCCATTATCCTCAATTTCAAGCATAAAGACACCACTTTCTTGGTTGGTTGTAAATTTTATGAAGGGCGCAGCCTCTTCCATGTCTTTATACTTCATGGCGTTGGATACTAAATTTTCTATAATCATTCTTAAGCGTTCAGGCTTTGTATGTATGAAAGGCGGCGCGTTATAATCATAACGCAAATCGATTTGTACCCCGCCGCTTAAATGCGAGAGCAGCGCGGTAATGTCTTGGATCATATTTTCAATATTCACGGGCTCAATACGCTCGTCTTTACGGGCAATGGTCAGCACTTCAAAAACATCATGATTTAACTGGTCTAAATATTCGAGTGATTTAATGATATGCTCAATTTCGAGTATCGCTTGATCAGTGTTGCCTCTTTCTAATGACGTTTTTGACATTTTAATTAAGGCAAGTGAGGAGACAATCGGGGACCGCAAATCATGGGTAATGCGGTAAGAAAACTCCTCAAGCTCTGCATTGGCTTCTTTTAACTGCGCGGCGGGGCGAATAAGCGCCTTTTGTATGGCGTAGAAAAGAAAGAGAATAAAACAGATGGACACAATAAGAATCTGTGCGGCATCAATTATCAGAATGCGTCTTAACTGTGCGGCATTTGGTGCGTCACTGATCAAGACAAGAACATTACCAATCGTCATTGCCCCTTGGCGCACAGAAATCAAGCTGCGGTGATCGGCCTGTGTGAGGGCGCTTTTATGGCGCGCGGGGCTGTGCTCGGTTATGTTTCCTTCTGCGTCTTTGTAACGCGCCATAAAGACATGGCCAAAATTACCATAGACCGAAACACCAATCACATTAGGATCAGCCAATTCAGAATCTAATATGGCGGAGGTGACTTGCTCAGAATAGACACGCTCGGCTGATTTTTGGTAAATATTCCAAATTGTCGGCTGTACGGCATAGGCGACGCGCTGGGCGATAAGTGCGGCCTTACTATTAAGCGCGGCATCCATATTGGCACTGGTCACATAATGGCGCATACCAACAAAAGCAGACATTAATATAATGCTGGCAAGGGTAAGGATGCATAAGAGGCGTATGGAATATTGCACGCGCGCCCTTTCTTAATCGTAGCTTTTAAAATGCTGATAATAATCAATAAAGTCTTGCTTAAATGCCTGTTTCGCGTCGAGCACTTTTTTGGTGTATGGGTCTTTCTTATAATTTGTAATAATGGCCTGATTGGCGCCACGCCAACGCTTAATATCGGCATCAGACCAGCGCGTAATATTCACGCCAGAAGCGATAAGCTGTTTTAACGCATCAAAATCAGCGCGCTTTGCTTTGAATGTTGTTGTTAATGTATAAGCCTGTATCGCGGTTTCGAGAATGGCCTGCAAATCGGGGCTTAAATTGTTATATGCATCTTGATTAATCAAGAAATCTGAGACCACAGAGGGCTGCCATATGGCAGGGACGATGGCGTTTGGCGCTATTTTATGGACGTTAAGGTCCAAAACGCCACCTGCCGTTGTCCACTCCACGGCATCAATGTCGCCATTTTCTAGCGCGGGCAATATTTCCTGCGGGACGAGGGGGATTGTATATGCGCCCGATGCTTCGGTGAGAACTTCGCTTGGCAGGCCAGGGCCAATACGGACTTTTTTGCCTTCCAAATCGGCAAGGCCTGTAATCGGTTTTGGCGATAATAAGCCAAACTCCATACCTGGCCACCATGCGGGTCGCCAGATAATATTATGTGGCTGCGCCATTTCATTGGCGAGCGCCGTGCCTTCGCCAGCTAAGAAAAACATCATCGAGGAATCAAGGTTCATAAAGTCAAATGGGCCAGCGTTCATAACGGCCCATGCAGGGTTTTGCCCAGACCACCAATTGGGCCAGCCATTTCCCATTTCGACGCGGCCTTCGCTGACAGCAGCAAAAATATCAGGGCCATTGGTGATTGACCCGCCAGCATGAGGCGTAATAATGAGCCGGCCTGCGGACATGCGTTTGACATTGTCGCTAAAATTTTTAAGCTCAGTAAAATCAATACTGGTCGCGCTTGCTTGGGACTGTAATTGCCATTCTATGACGCTGGGCTGTTTATCCTTACACGCGCCAAGAAACAATACAGATGAGACTGCGAGCATAAGCGCAGCGAAGTTTTTGATTTGGTGAAGCATAATAATCCTAAAAAACACATTTAAATATAAGAATATTCTAACATGTATTTCTTGCGGATTCATTAAGATAATAAACGCCGTTTTATTGAGGTATACTTTAACCTTAAAGGCCTATCTATAAGCGTTTAGCCCTTGTTCAATGGCCGGACAGCTACGGTCTTTATTTAGGCACATAATCGAACTGACGAGGAGCTGATAAAAGGATAAGTCAGGCTTGATATTTGTTTGCTCTGAAACATCATAAATCATATTTGCACATTCAGTGAAGGCACTTTTCATGGCATAGGCAGGGTAGTTGCCTTTTGTTCCTGCGGTGGCGGCGGCACAGTTTTGTTTAATTTGCTCAACAGCGCCAATCATGCCATTGCTTTCAAGGTCGCCAGCGTAATTCGCTGCAAGGATCAGCGTGGCCTGTGAAATATTGGTCAGGCACTTGGATGTTTCCCACTGCTTCAAACAGCTATTGGATAAGGTTTTTGCAAAAAGCTGCGTTTCTGCTGATGGTTCTTGTGCGTGGGATGTTGTTGCTGTTAAGGGCATCACTTGCATGAAGCAGATTAAGGTGAAAATTTTAGCTACTCTAAAAATAAATATTTTAGACACAATACGCTCCTTAGAATGTTTAGTGCGTGATTCTTTCCTATTTTTTATGTCTGGTCAAATCAAAGCGATAAGTGTTTGATTTTAAGCTTTTAACGGATTTTTCTAATATAGTGTGCAACGCACAAAATGTTTATTGCGAAAAAGAATCACCTTTATTTTTATCGGTTTTCCTCAGGCCTTGCGTAAAATAATAATAAACCTTGGAAAGGGGCCGATAAAAAGGCTAAGATACGCGCTCTTATAATAGATAAAACAAGAATATATCGGGAGAGATCATGACAGATATTGTGATTAGTGGAACGGGGCTTTTTACGCCGCCATACACCATTAGTAATGAAGAGCTTGTCGCGTCATTTAACAGCTATGTTGATACATATAATCAGCAGCATAAAGTTGCAATTAATGGCGGTGAGGTAAGCGCGCTTGAACATTCTAGCGCGGAATTTATCGCCAAAGTTTCGGGCATTAATGCACGTTACGTGATGGAAAAAGATTCGATCCTAAACCCTGAAATTATGACCCCGCGCATCCCAGAGCGCGCAAATGATGAGCTATCTGTGTTGGCAGAGATGGCAGTGAAAGCCGCGAAAGACGCGATGCAAGCTGCGGGAAAAACGGCGGCAGATATTGATGGTGTCTTACTGGCGTGTTCAAATGCACAGCGCCCTTACCCCGCCGTGGCGATAGAAGTACAAGAAGCGCTCGGCATTGATGGTTTTGCTTTTGATATGAATGTGGCTTGTTCATCAGCGACATTTGGCCTGCAAGCGGCGGCGGATATGATCAAATCAGGTAGCGCGCGAGCCATATTGGTTGTGAACCCTGAAATATGTTCAGGTCATTTGGATTTCCGTGACCGTGATTGTCACTTTATTTTTGGTGATGTGGCAACGGCGTCTATTTTAGAACGCGCTGAGACTGCGACATCAGCTAAAAATTATGAAATTGTCAGTACAAAATTAAAGACAAAATTTTCAAATAACATCCGTAATAACTTTGGCTTCTTGAACCGCGCTGCACCTGAAGGCATTGGTGCGCGTGATAAATTATTCATCCAAGAAGGACGTAAAGTCTTTAAAGAGGTTATTCCGATGGTCGCGGATTTAATTACCGCACACCTCAAGGAACAAAATATTGAGCCAAGCAGTGTTAAGCGCCTATGGCTGCATCAAGCGAACCTCCACATGAACGAGTTGATTAGCCGCAAAGTTTTAGGACGCGAGCCTACGGCGCAGGAAGCGCCCGTGATTTTGGATGAATATGCGAATACAAGCTCCGCTGGTTCAATCATCGCCTTTCATAAATATAGTGATGATTTGCAAAAAGGCGATTTGGGCGTGATTTGTTCATTTGGTGCGGGCTATTCAATAGGCTCTGTAATTATTAAGAAGCGATAAGAAGGTTAAACATCATGCGTGACAATGCAGGGCAGCATATACGCCAGCGTTTTGAAGATAATATCGATACATTTAAGCAATGGCGGCGCGACATTCACAAGCACCCTGAATTGGCGTTTGAAGAATGCCGCACGGCGGATATTGTTGCGGAAAAGTTAGAAAGCTGGGGCATTGAGGTTCATCGCGGGCTTGCCAAAACGGGCGTTGTCGGCGTGTTGAAAGGCAAAGCCGATAGCGCAGGGCGCAGCATTGGCCTGCGCGCAGATATGGATGCGCTCAGCATTGATGAGGTCAATGACTTTGCTCATAAATCCGTCCATGATGGGACGATGCATGCTTGCGGGCATGATGGACATACCACTATGTTATTGGCCGCCGCAGAATATTTAGCCGAAACACGCGATTTTGACGGCACGATTTACTTTATTTTCCAGCCTGCCGAAGAGGGCGATAAAAACGGCACGGGCGGCGGGCGCGTCATGGTCGAAGAAGGGCTGTTTAAACAGTTTAAAATTGATCGCGTTTTTGGTCTGCATAACTGGCCTGAATTAGCCGTTGGCAAAATGGCGATTTGCGCAGGGGCAATGACGGCAAGCACGGACGGTTTTGAAATTGTTGTGCATGGCAAAGGCGGTCACGCCGCTATGCCGCATTTGCATATTGATTCTGTGCTTATTGCCTCGACAATTGTGGTTTCACTTCACGGGATGATCAGTTCGAACACCCGCCCGCAGGACGGTAATTTGCTCAGCGTTTGCCAAATTAATGGCGGCAGCAGCGATTCTGCTATGCCTGAAAGCGTGACTTTAAAAGGTACAGTGCGCTGCTTTGGGCATGAAAGCCGCGCACAGATTGAGAAAAACATGCGTCAAATTGCACAATCTATTGCAGCGGCGCATGGTGCAAGCGCGGAGGTCACCTATCATCGTGGCTACCCATCGGTCGTGAACACTGAAGCGGAAACCGAAATGGCGTGGCAAGCGGCGCTAAATGTCGTCGGCGCTGAAAATGTTGAAAAATTTAGCCCAACAATGGGCGGCGAAGACTTTGCCTATATGCTACAAGAATGCCCAGGGGCGTATATAGCCCTTGGTCAAGCGCCCGCCGATGGTCGCCCGTCGCCAGCCCTGCATAATGGTCATTATGACTTCAATGACGATGCCACCCCCATTGGGGCGGCATATTGGGCGGCGCTTGCGGAATCTATTTTAAGCGCTTAAGCGCATGGCCGAGCAGAATAAAAAAGGCCTCAATATGTTTTGAGGCCTTTTGTGTGTTTGTTGCGCAGATTTGTCTTTAAGGGGCAGGGCTTGCCGAGGGGGCGGTGCCGCCGCCGCCGATTTTTAGAAGCTTGTCTTTTGATGTTTCGCCTTTGGCGATGGCTTCTAGGCGGGGGCGAGTGAGGCCGACATCATCTAGGCCGCTGAAATCAACGGGAATGAAATCACCATGCTTGTTTTTAAGCCCGCCTTGATTGATAAAGTCGAGTATGACTTGCGCTTCTGCAGCTAAAGTACTGTCGATTTGCTGGTAAAAGCCAATATCGGATTTTTCGGACATTGGCGGCCCAGAAATCGCGTTGCCGTGATCGTCCGCGACATTTTCGTAGCACAGATAAAATAAATCATCGACTTCTTGTGCGTCGTTCACAGGTACCCAGCCAAGAGCTTTATAAATGGCAATAGGCGCAAGGTTGCTGTGTTTGATCTCAGTCACGAGCTTCTTTTGCGGCGGATGTGCCCACCATTCTTTGAGGCCAATGGCGGCGGCGAGCAGAAAGGCGCTTTTATAACCCTGTATCACCGCCATGACTGAGCCAAGTTCAGTATAATCATGCGGGTCGGTTTTTGGCGCGGTTCTGTCTTCATGCATTTGATAATTTATTACCAATGTGCGGACATGGTTATTTTCATCACCAAGAATAACCGTACTGCCACTATTGACGGCGCGGCGGAAATCCGTATCAAGGCGCTTGGCAATGTAACCATGCGGGTCGATTTGTTTTAAAAGACCTTTATCAAACATGAAATTAACGCGGTCATAATCGGCGGCTTTAGTGAATTCCAATTTTAACGATTTTGGCGGCGTCATTAAATGCGCATATTTATTTGCGCCCTTATTGTTGCTCATAAGATTTCTCCGGCTGTTCTATTTTTTATTATTATATTTTTAAAGCTGTTTTATATGCCTGCTTCTTCTAACAGTAATTTACGCGATAATTTGCCAACTGCGGTTTTGGGCAGCGGCGTATCACGGATGATTATGTTGCGCGGCATTTCGATAGGCGAAATTTTATCGGCTAAGAAGGCCTTCATTTCATCAGCGTTCAGTGTCTTGCCGTCTTTGGGGAATATCCATGCCCAAACGGTCTCGCCGCGTTCTGCGTCTGGTACGCCAGCGACCATGCATTCGCCAACGGCATCATGCAGCGAAATTGCGCCTTCAATTTGTGTTGGGTAAACGTTGTAGCCGCGCACGAGGATGACATCCTTAATGCGGTCAACAAGGTGAACGTAGCCTTCACTATCCATATAACCAACGTCACCTGTATGCAAGCGACCATTTTTAATGACTTCAGCGGTGGCTTCTGGTTTGTTGAAATAGCCTTTCATGACCTGCGGGCCAGAAAGGCAGACTTCGCCTTTTTCGCCAATGCCAAGCGGCGTCATGCCGTCTTCCATATTGATGATTTCAAGGTTTGTCGCAGGGATAGGCAGGCCGATTGAACCAAGCTTGCTTTGTCCTTTGACAGGGTTGCATGTGACAACCGGTGATGCTTCGGTGAGGCCATAACCTTCACCAAGGCGTGCGCCTGTACGATTTTCAAAGGCGTTTTTGATGCCTTCTGGTAGCGGCGCGCCGCCTGAGATGCAGAATTTAACGAAAGAGAGGTCAAGCCCTTCACCTGCAGGGTGGGTGGCAATCGCGTTATAGATTGTTGGCACGGCAGGGAAGAATGTTGGTTTTTTGTCTTTTAATAATTGGATGAACTCCACAGGGTCAAATTTTGGCACAAGAATAATCTCCATGCCAAGCTTTAACGCCATATTCATGACAACGGTCATCGAAAACACGTGGAATAATGGAATAGCGCCAATTATACTTTCTTGGCCTTCTATTGCTACGGGGCTGTGCCAATAAGCCATTTGCATCGCATTGGCATAAAGGTTTTCATGGGTTAGCATCGCGCCTTTTGGTACGCCTGTTGTGCCGCCCGTATATTGCAGCACTGCAATATCTTGTTTCGGGTCAATATGAACTGCTGCAACTTCGCCTGCATTATCGATGATATCTTTATAGTGGATATATTCTGGCGCAGAAGGAACTTCAGCCGCGCCCGCACCGGCCGGACAAATGATTAAGCCTTTCATGCGGCTTGATTTGAGGACATTATTGGCTTTTTCAAATAAAGGGGCCGCGTCTAGCGTCACCATATAATCAGTTTCGCTGTCTGCGATTTGGTATTCAAGCTCGCGCTCAACATAAAGCGGGTTGTAATTAACGATCGTCGCGCCTGTTTTTAATGCGCCATAATAAAAGGCGATGCTGTAATGGGTGTTGGGCATAAACAGGCCAATTTTAATGCCTTTGCCAATACCAATATTTTGTAGGCCGGCGGCGATTTTATCAACCAATGCACCAAGCGCCGCGTAATCAAGCGCAATGCCGCCAGAAGCAATGGCTGGGCGATCAGCAAATTTTTGTACCGAGGCCTCAAGGATGGTATGAATAGGGGCGCAGTCAATCGGGCTATCCCATTTCAAGCCAGAAGGGTAATGTTTTTGCCATATTTCCTGATGTGCAGAGAAAGAATCTTGCATGCCTTCTCGCAATGCTAGCGCATTGTTTTTCATAACTTATATCCCCGTTTAATTATTATTATTTATGTGTAAATAGCAATAGCAGATGCAGGAGCAAAATCAAGATAGAAAGTATTTTGCTCTGCACAATAAGCATGCAGAGTAGATGCGGGGATGGGGTTGGTTGTTAGGTGATATTATTGAGGTTGGTCGGCTCTTTTCAAAAAGATAACTTTGCCAACCAAGCTGTCCGCAGCGAAATGCAGCCGGTAGTCAGGGTAATAATAGCAAAAATTGTCAATGGTTTCTAAGATGTTTTCAGCGTTTATACCTCTGAGGTCAAACTGGGTCTGTTTCTTTTTGGCGCGGTCACTGTTCCGACCTGAAAAATAACCGTAAACCCATTGTACGGCTGTTCCTCTAAGAAAATCATCACTTTCTGTCTCGTTCCATTTTTTACAAGCTATTGCGCCAATGCCGACCATATCAAACTTTGCCTTGTTTGATTGTGCGTTTGCGCTAGTAGATAAGCATAAAATAAAGCCAAGCAGTGTAAAAAATTTCATTTTAGAACCTTAAATTTTAGTTGGAAGTTTAGTTTAGATATTATTCATTTTACAGGATAAATCTTTGCATATCATTAAATTTTTAGCCGTTATAACGACTTAGAAGAGGAATATAAGGCGTTCCCCTTGAAAAAAAGTCTCGTGGGCTCTATTTTGTGGGCAGCGCGATGGTGCTTGATTTTTAGAAAGTCTGGGATATGGTCGTGGCGATAAAGTGAAGATTAAAAAATTGTGTAGAATGTAGGATATGTCATGACGTTAGCAATTTCTGTTCAAGGGCTGAATAAGGTCTATAAAGGCGGCTTTAAAGCGCTGGATAATGTCAGTTTGGATGTTAAGCGCGGTGAAATTTTTGCGCTTTTGGGGCCTAATGGCGCAGGGAAAACGACCCTGATCAGCACTATTTGCGGTATTGTGAATGCCAGCGCAGGTAAGGTTGAAGTTTTTGGTCATGATAATCAAAAAGACTACCGCGCTGCACGCTCAGCCATTGGCCTTGTTCCGCAAGAACTGACAACGGATGCCTTTGAAACGGTGTGGAACACTGTAAATTTTACGCGCGGCTTGTTTGGAAAAAAGCCGCAGCCTGCATATATCGAAGAATTGCTGAAAAACCTTTCACTATGGGATAAGAAAGATTCGCAAATTCGCATGTTATCTGGCGGTATGAAGCGCCGTGTCATGATCGCCAAAGCCCTGTCCCATGAACCGCAAATTCTGTTTTTGGATGAACCAACCGCCGGCGTTGATGTTGAATTGCGTAAATCAATGTGGAAACAAGTGCGCGCGCTGCGTGAGATGGGGGTGACGATTATTTTGACCACCCATTACATCGAAGAAGCGGAAGAAATGGCTGACCGTATTGGCGTGATTAATAAAGGTAAGCTGATTTTGACTGAAGATAAAACGGCGTTAATGAAGAAGCTTGGTAAGAAAGAGCTGGTTTTGGAATTATCTGCGCCGCTTACGGCTGTGCCTGAATCTTTGACCGTTTTTAACTTGCATTTATCGGATGACGGGCTGCGGGTGAAGTATACTTATGACCCTGCGCGCGAAAATAACGGTGTGGCAGATTTGTTAGATAGCCTCAAAGATGCGTCGATACGTTGTAAAGATCTAGAAGCGCGTCAAAGCTCGTTAGAAGAAATATTTGTACAATTGGTAGGTGAAGCATGAATTATCGCGGTATAGGCGCTATTTATAAATTTGAAATGTCGCGCACATTGCGCACGATTGGGCAAAGCATTGCTTCGCCGGTGATTTCAACGGTGCTGTATTTTATTGTTTTTGGCTCGGCGATTGGTTCGCGCATATCTGACGTTGATGGCATCGGCTATGGCGCGTTTATCGTGCCAGGTTTGATCATGTTGACCGTATTAGCGCAAAGCGTTTCCAATGCCTCATTCGGCATTTACTTCCCGCGTTTTTCAGGGACAATTTATGAAATTCTCTCTGCGCCTTTGTCATTCGCTGAAGTCGCGATTGGCTATGTCGGCGCGGCGGCAAGCAAGGCCATTGTCATTGCGCTGATCGTATTGGCAACGGCGGGGTTCTTTGTGCCGCTTGATATTATCCACCCGTTTTGGATGGCGTTTTTCTTGGTGATGACCTGTCTGACGTTTAGCCTGCTTGGCTTTATTATTGGTGTATGGGCGGATGGTTTTGAAAAATTACAGCTTATTCCCTTATTGGTGATCACGCCGCTGACGTTTTTGGGCGGCAGTTTTTATTCGATCACGATGCTGCCTGAGTTTTGGCAGAAGGTTTCGATGTTTAACCCTGTGGTTTATTTGGTCAGCGGTTTTCGTTGGAGTTTTTATGAACATGCAGATGTAAGCCTTGGTGTCAGCGTCACGATGATTTTTGTCTTTCTTGCCCTGTGCATAGGCATTATTGCATGGATATTTAAAACGGGTTACCGTCTTAAAAATTAAATGGAGAGTTCAGATATGCGTGAAGTCGGGCAGTGGATTGATGTGCATGATAAAATGCAGCGTGATTACCGCTATAAAATATCGGCCCCTGCAGGGCAAGACTTTGCCCCTGATTTTAAACCCTATCTTACGCCGCAGGAAATGCTAGAACATGGCGTTTTTGAAGGTAAATACCTGAATGATTGCCGCGATGAATTTCCTGCGGCATGGTTTGAAAAAGCTAAATTAAGCGCTGCGCCCGACCCATCGCTTAATTATTTTGGCATTAAAAGCCGTCAATCTTTACAAGTCTGGCGTAGTAAAGGGTGGATTTTGGACGAAGACCCACGCGGCTGGTTTCAGTGGTATTGCCGCTATTATCAAGGGCGGCGCTGCGCAGATATTGACGCACATCAAATTAAACGCTGGAAGGCCTTCGCCCGCCACGCAGGGCAAGTCAAAGCCAATTGCGATGCTGGTAATATGTTATGCCGCCCACGCCAAAGACAGGCTTTATTGCAATGGGCATATAACCCGTTTATTTAGGCTTTTTGTAAAGTTTTATTGCCTATACGGATTTACATTTTGTATGCAGGCGCTTATAATTTGACCGCTATGTCATAAACTAAAAATTAAGGCAAAAATCATGTTCCTTGGGTTAGAGTTAGACGCCGTCCTTCTTGCACGTTTACAATTTGCATTTACGATTAGTTTTCACATTATATTTCCTGCTTTTACAATTGGCCTTGCAAGTTGGCTTGCCGTTGTTGAAGGGCTGTTTTTAAAGACTGGTAATAAGGTCTATGAAGATATTTATAAAATGTGGATCAAGATTTTCGCGGTGTGTTTTGGCATGGGCGTGGTTTCAGGCGTTGTCATGTCTTACCAGTTTGGGACGAATTGGTCGCTTTTCTCTGATAAAGTTGGCAATGTTATTGGCCCATTATTGGGTTATGAAGTTTTAACGGCGTTTTTCCTTGAGGCCTCCTTTTTGGGTATCATGCTCTTTGGCTGGGGGCGGGTGAGTAAAAAGATGCATTTTGTTGCGACGCTTATTGTCGCTATTGGCACGCTGATCTCTGCCTTTTGGATATTGGCGGCAAATAGCTGGATGCAGACACCGCAAGGCTTTGAAATCGGGGCGGATGGCCTGCTTTATCCGACAAGCTGGCTTGAAATTATCTTTAACCCTTCATTTCCCTATCGCCTTGCCCATATGGTGACCGCCGCTTACTTGACAACGGCATTTGTCGTTGGGGGCGTTGGCGCGTATTATTTATGGCGTAAAATCTATGTTGAACATGCACGCATTATGTTTGGCATGGCGATGTTGATGGCTGTGTTTGTTGCGCCTGTGCAGCTGTTAATCGGTCATGCGCATGGCGAAAACACAATGCATTATCAGCCCATGAAAGTGGCTGCGATGGAAGGGAACTGGGAGCGCGGCGGTAATAAGCCATTATATTTATTTGGCCTGCCCGATATGCAAAGTGAGACAACAAAATATGGCGTAAGCATCCCTAATGGGGCAAGCTGGATTTTAACGGGCAAAGCAGATGGCGTTATCCCAGGGCTTAAGGAAGTCGCCAAAGAAGATCGCCCCCCTGCGCATATTGTGTTTTGGTCTTTTCGGGTCATGGTTGGCATTGGTATGGCAATGATACTTACAGGCGTTATGGCGGCGATACTTTTTTTCTGCAGGCGGTTATTTGACTTTAGACCGTTTCAGCTCTGGTGCATGGCGATGATGCCGAGCGGGTTTATCGCTGTGCTTGCGGGATGGTTTGTCACAGAGGTCGGTCGCCAACCTTATACGGCTTATGGCGTGATACGCACAGGGGAAAGCATATCACCTGTGATCGCGGAACAAGTGGCGTTAACACTC
>MDTB01045352.1_pt1 | contig 18399 bp, 18 predicted proteins | sample 811161 | NCBI WGS metagenome assembly MDTB01 (sample SAMN05326650, study PRJNA326480) | marine metagenome | isolation source: seawater | place: Mediterranean Sea | collected 2009
ATGCGCTTCTATTTCGTTATTCTGTTCACCATATGTCATCGTGCCTAGACAAAGTAAACTAACCTCTAAGTCTGTATTTGGAAGTTTTTTATATTTCATTACAAATTCTATTTTCTCCCATAAATATCATCATATCTTATGATATCCTTTTCAGATACTTTTACACCAGTTTGAACTTCAATAATCTCTAAATCTATATTCTCATTATTGATTAATCTATGTTTATCTCCCTTAGCAATATAAGTTGATTCATCCTTTTTAATTTTAAATGTTTTCCCATTTTTTTTAATTGTTGCAATTCCTTTGAGTACAATCCAATGTTCATTCCTATATTTATGTGATTGATAAGAGAGCTTAGATTTTGGTTTGACAGTAATTTTTTTTATCTTACTATTCTTTTCATTCAAGATTAAATCAAACTTCCCCCAAGGTCTATGTACAATTGTATGATCAGTCAAAATATCTGCATCTATTTTTTTTATTATTTTGATAAGCTCTTTCATTGAAGATTGACTATTCTTATTAATAATTAATAATGCATCTTTTGTATCTACAACCATTAAATCGCTAACACCTAGAAGAGAGATATTTCTATTTGTCCCTATTACTGTGGTGTTACGAGTATCTTTCTCAAATACATAGTCCTGTAAAGTATTACCACTAATATTTTTTTTATAAATAGAATCAAGTGAGCTAAACTCACCAAGATCCGACCATCTTGTTTTCAATTCGATTAATTTAATTTTTAGGTTAATAGATAAAGCCTTTTCAAGAACTGCATAGTCGATTGAAATAGATGGAGATTTAGAGAAAATCACTTTATGTGGTCGTTCAAACAAATTATCTATTGTTTTCTTTTTCCATGATTTTTTAACATTCTCATACATTAATTTATTTGTCACACTTATTGCTTTTAGCCATGTATTTGACCTCAGAATAAAAATTCCTAAATTCCAGAAGTAATCATCATTAGAAATTAATTTCTTAGCTAAGGTTGAGTCAGGCTTCTCTATAAATCCTGTTACATTTTTAATAATCTCATTTCCTTTATAAGCAATATAACCATAAGAGCTATTAGCGCTCACTGGTTTGGCTCCAAGTAAAAATATAAAATTATCTTCTAAGTGCCTTATGGACTTATGTATTGCGCTTTTTAATGCTTCGTCATTTTTTATATAATGATCTGATGGCAATACTACCAAATTCGAATCCGGTGCTGCTAATGACGCCAAAGTGAGTGAGGGTGCAGTATTCAATGAAATAGGCTCAAGAATAATTCTAAATTTTAAATTACTATTTATTTTTTCTAATTGCTCCAGTACTAAATAACGATTCTTTTCATTTGTCATTATTAAAACTTCGTCAATTGAAAAAAATTTATTACTTAGCAATTGAAGTCTAATAATTGTCTTCTGAAATAATGTAAAATCATCATTAAATTTAATAAACTGTTTTGGATAATTTGTTCTAGATAAGGGCCACAACCTAGTTCCAGACCCTCCACACAATATAACCGGCGTTATTATTTTCATTTTAGTAACTCTCAATCATGATAGTCCATTTACTTATTAACTTGCTTGTAAATAATGTATTATATTTATATTATACTCATTTAACAGATTCAATGAGGCTTTACGTATCAACTACTTAATCTATATCCAGTCTTTATTATTAAATTTTACCTCATGGTTGCCTAATGCTATTTCAAAAAAAGAATACCTTGCGCGAGATATAATTGCAGGCACCACAATTGCGATGATAATCATCCCTCAGTCAATGGCTTATGCAACATTGGCAAACCTTGATCCTGTTTATGGCTTATATGCATCTTTCATACCAGTTGCGATTGCTGCACTTTTTGGTTCATCAAGATACTTAGCTACAGGCCCAGTTGCTATGGTAAGTCTGCTAACAGCAGTAGCTATTACAACATTGGCATCTGGAGAAGAATCCCTTTATGTGCCATTCGCAATTATGTTAGCTTTGAGTGTCGGAGTTTTTCAAATCACCCTTTCTATGATCAAGGCTGGAAAATTCATAGATATTGTTTTAAAAGAACACGTCATCCTTGGTTTCACATCAGCAGCAGCACTTATAATTGCAAGCTCTCAACTAAGTAAAGTTTTTGGTTTAAATAAAGTTTCTCTACATGACTTATTTAATTCAAGCAGTTTATTAGAAAGCACCCCAATAAACTCATCTGCAGTATTTATGTCAGTTATAGCACTGATTATCTTGTATGTTTTTAAAAATAAGTTAACAAGATACCAATTCTTTGCAAATATCGCTGTATTGTCGGCTGTTGTTGTAACGATAATGCTCTCTATAAGTTTAGGTTATAATGGACCTATAGTAGGTGCTATTCCAGATGGTTTACCAAGCTTTTCATTACCTCAAATCGATATAAGCTCAGAGCTTATTTTCATGTTTGTTATTCATACTGTTATTATCAGTTTTGTTGGTTTTATGGAAGCGATAGCCATCGCAAGACAGTTAGAGCAGAAGGAAGCTGGCAAAAATTCTAATGGTGTTGAGTTATATAAATATCCAACTCCAGTAAACTCTAATCAGGAATTATTTGGCCAAGGTTTAGGAAATATTGCTTCGAGTATTTCTGGAGCTTATCCTGTATCAGGATCATTTTCTCGTTCAGCTGTGAATGAATCAGTTGGTTCTTACAGCCCCATATCTTCGATTACTACAATGCTAATTGTTATGTTCACGTTATTGTATGCAACTCCACTACTTTTTGACTTACCGAAATCCACACTAGGAATAATCGTTATTTTTGCAGTTGTTCCTCTTATAAGAATTAATAAAATGAGTAATCTTTATAATAATGATAAACAAAAAGGCGCTGTATCCTGGATAACTTTTTTTAGTACTTTAATATTTCCTATGTTATCAATTGAATTATTTTCTGGTATCAATACACACATCTGGACAGGTATTATATTTGGCTTTCTATTATCTTTAATCATAGAGCGAAAACCAGCTACTACTTAATATATATTAAATCAAAAATAAAATTTCTCTTTGAAATTCCTTTTTTTTCAAATTTAGTTATAGGCCGAAAACCACGATTATTAGAAAACTTGATAGAACTAGAAGTTACATCATTTATAATTTCTTTTGCTTCTAAAGCGTAATTTATATTATCTGTCGAAAAGTGAAAAAAACCATTTTTCTTTATAATTGAGTTGAAGATATTAAAAGTATAGTTATTGAACAACCTCCTCTTTCTATGTTTCTTTTTTTGCCAAGGGTCTGGGAATAACATATATATCTGGCTAATAGAATTATCATTAATGTTTTCTATTATTTCTAATGCATCACCATAATGGGCATATATATTATTATTGATAAGATTCTTTATTCCAGGTTTGTATGCCTCTATCCCACAAACGCTGTGTTTTGGAAACATATTATTCAGAGCAACAGTTGATTCACCTGTACCGAAACCTATATCTAGTATTATATTCTTTTCAATTCTGAGAATATCCTGGATTGATTTTTTAGGTTCCTCGAGTTCCTGGAATTTTCTTGAACGAAATGATTTGTAATAAACAGGTCTATTCACCTGTGATTAACCCAGATTTTGGAGAAGATGCTGAACCTGTTTGTTTTTTTTCAATTCTTCCTGCCAGCAGCGCTTCTCGTCCAGCTTTAACAGCATATTTCATTGCACTTGCCATTAAGATTGGGTTTTTCGCACAAGCTATGGCTGTGTTCATAAGTACACCATCACAGCCTAATTCCATTGCAATGCATGCATCACTTGCATTACCAACACCTGCATCAACTATCACCGGAACAGCTGCATTCTCTACTATTTCTGTAATGTTGTACTCATTGATTATTCCGATCCCAGAACCTATAGCTGACCCCAATGGCATTATGCATTCACAACCTATATTTTCTAATTCTTTAGCAATTATAGGGTCATCTGTTGTGTAGACCATGACCTTAAAACCTTTTTTTACAAGTTCTTCAGCTGCTTTAATGGTCTCTATAATATTTGGAAAAAGCGTTTTACTTTTACTTAGCACTTCTAGTTTTACTAATTTTTCACCATTTAATAATTCTTCTGCAACTTCGCAGGTTCTTACAGCATCCTCAGCTGTATAACACCCGGCTGTGTTAGGGAGAATTGTATATTTTTCTGGAGACACGTAATCTAATAAACTTTTAGAGCTAATGTCTTGCCCGATATTCATTCTTCTTATTGCTACGGTAATCATTTGGCAGCCACTTGCTTCAACAGCCTGTTTTGTTTCATCTAAATCTTTATATTTACCGGTACCAAGAATTAAGCGAGATGAGAATTCTTTATTGTCAATAATAAGCTTACTCAATTTAACCCCCTCCAATCGCAGTAATTATTTCTATCTTATCCCCATCCCTAATAACATGCGTATGATGAGTTGATTTAGGTATAACCTTTCTATTAATTTCTACTGCAAAATATTTATTTTTAATATTTTTATCTTCTAAAAGTTTCTCAACAGTTGATCCATCAAATAATGTTTCTGGTTTATTGTTTAATAAAATATTCATGATTAATAATGTATAATAATATAATCACCTACTCATAGATAGCATTCTAGCCGGAATAGCTCAGTTGGCAGAGCGACGCATTCGTAACGCGTAGGTCAGTGGTTCGATCCCACTTTTCGGCAATTGTTAATAACTTGTTATTACCACCTAATTAATTCCTCAATCCTATATAAATAGTATGGTAGAATGAGAATTTAAATATTTAAAAACTTCAATTATGAAAATATCAATAATCAGTAGTTACCGAGAGGCCTGCGGACCCGCAGCTCATACAATTTATTTAGAAAAAGCTCTTATATCTCTTGGGGTAGAAGTTGAAATCATAAAAGTTGATGTATCCCTGATGAGAAGTAATAATTCAAGAATGAAAAAAGCTGTTAAAAATAATATAGCAAATATGATTAAGGTCGCTAATACAAGCGATGGTGTAGTTTTTCAAATTGAACCTGGTCTATATGGCCCACTCCCTTGGGTTAGTTACAGTAGAATTAATAAAATTCTAGATAGTATTAAAGTTCCTACTCTCATTGTTTTACATGGTTTCGATAGACCTAGTCGTGTTTTTGCAAATTTATCAGAACATATCAAAAATTTATTCAGACCCTTTAAACAAGATGTTAGATACAACTTAGCTAAATTTAGATTAAGTCTTAGTTATTCTTACAGACGATTTCTAAATAGATTAAATAAACATAATGTGGTGTGCTTTTCGCGTACCGATCAACATGAGTTAAGCTTAGCAAGAGAAGTATCGTCCAACTATGTTCCAATCTCTTACTTACTTGCAGATGATATCAAAAGAATAAAAAATAATTCCAATACATCTAGAAAAGATCTTTGCGAAAGATTAGGGTTAGGCTTGGAAGCCAAGCTAATTCTTGCACCAGGGTTTATCAATGAATATAAAAATACCATTACTACAGCTGACGCCTTACAGTTTTTACCTAAGGATTATCACTTGATTATAGCTGGAGGAGTTCATCCACATTCAGATCAATTAAATAGAGCTTTAGATGAATTGTTAAGAGCTAGATCTGGTTCTAGTCCTATACCAAGACACTTCGATAAACTTGAAATATCAAGAAAACCCAATTCTTTTTTCTTGAGCAAAGTTATTGAATATAGTTCAGATATTAGAAATCGAATACATTTTATTGGATCACTTGATGATGATAGGCTTAATCATTGCATTGCATCGTGTGACTTCGTAGTTCTGCCATATCTAGATACTGTTACTGGACAGAGCGGATCTGGACCATTCACGTTGGCCCTTGAAATTGCCAATCAATCATTCTTTGGCTCTGCTGGTGTTTTTCGAGGACAAGATTATGTCGATTCAACGTCATCATTTGTATTCGATTCAGTTAATTCTAATGAACTCGCTTATTTATTAAAAAACGCTGATAGAGATAAGGCGGAATATAAAAATTTTGTAGAAAAATTTCAAAAAAAATATAATGCAGAATCTCAAGCTTTAAAATATTTGGAGATTTTAGGTTTAAAAAAATGATCAAAACGCTATTCACTGGAGCTGAAGGTTTTTTCGGTTCATCATTGTTGCGACAAAATACTAATTGGATACCGTCAGTTCAACATAAAGATGTTGCTGATACGATGAGCAGAAAATATCAGCGTACAATGCTCACTTTTGATATCACGGATTATGATCAAGCTATCTCTGTTTTATCAGCTGTAAAGCCAGATAGAATTCTTCATTTAGCCGCACAGAGTCGACCAGATCTATCATGGAGTAAGCCAATTGAAACCATTGATACAAATATAATTGGAACAATGAATATACTTAAAGCTTGTAACCAAATAAATCTAGAACCAATCATACTTTTAGCATCCACCAGCGCACAGTACGGCGAAACGTTTGAGCTTCATAAGTCAGGTAGCTCCATAAATGAGGATTCTCAACAGATTCCTATGAACCCATACGGAGTATCTAAATCAGCATCTGAGTCTCTTTCAAAATTATTTGCTAACTACTATAAATTAGATATAAGATACGCTCGTATTTTTAATACATCTGGGTATGGCAAACTAGGCGATGTAATCTCTGATTTTTGTAAACGTGTATTAGAAACGAATGATGACCATATCTCTGTAGGTAATCTAAATCCTAAAAGATGTTTTTTACATGTTTATGATACTCTGCTCGCATTAGAAAAAATTTTTGATAAAGGCTATGAAGGAGAAGTATATAATATATGTTCAGAGAAAGAGTATAGCATAAAACAAATCCTGGAGAATGTGATCAAGATAACTAAAAAAACAGTAACACCAAATGTAGACAAAGATCTTTTGAGACCGACAGATGAGCCAAGGATTATAGGTTCATCAGAAAAATTAAAATTACTTGGCTGGCACGAAAAATACAATTTAGACGATATTATTTCTGACTGTCTAAGATATCATAGGAATAAATAGAATGAGCATGACAAGTTCTTTGGGCCGGCTAAAGCCATTTCAACAAGCCCTTATTCTAGGTTATAGACAAATAAGTAGGCAATTCGATAGATCTAAGGTTGGAATATTTTGGATTCCTTTAAATTATTTCCTACATGTGGCACTGATTGGGATAGTATTTAGATATGTTTGGCAAGATGAAAACTTTTTATTATTTTTTAGTTACAGCTACCTTTCTTGGAGAATATTAATTGATCCAGTAGTAGAGGGATCTCATTTCTGGAAATCTTCATACTCATATCTTTGGCATCTTGGAATAAGCCCGAACATCTTAGTTTCTGCTTGGTTTATGGCTGATCTTCTCAAAACACTCTTATGGTTGATTCCCACACTTATCTTTACTAGTTTATTTCTAGGAAGCATGCCAATATATTTTTTTAGTTTTCTGATTGCATTGATTTTTTTAAGAATATCTGGTTTTTTAGCAGGGTACATATTTAGTTTTGCGGCTGCAAGATTTTGGGAACTTTCTCAAACAATCAACACCTTAGTTTTATTGGCATATCTCTTATCACCTGTATTTTGGAGTCCTGATAGACTCACAGAAGAACACAAATGGTTAGTTGAAATAAACCCCATATATTATTTTATTGAGCTACCTAGAAATTTTGCTTTAGGAACTCCATCAGATGTAAGTATAGTACTAATAGCATTATTAATGAGCCTAGTTTTGTTGTTAGGAGCTTATATCTGCCATAAAAAATTTAAAAATAAAGCAATTCTCTGGGTGAACTAATGTCTGTATATCTATCTGTTGAGAATCTATCTATAACATTTAAAATTAACAATGTAAGTGCAAATAAAACGCTTGGGAGCAGCTCTAGTAATAGGAATAATTACGATATTGGAGGAGAAGTCATCAAAGATAAAAATGATTTATACGTTCAGGCTGTGAGAAATATATCTTTTTCTTTAAAAAATGGAGATAGACTTGGAATTATTGGAAGCAATGGAGCTGGTAAATCAACTTTGATAAGAGGAATTGCGGGGATTATCCCTATATCAAAAGGGGCTGTAAGTTATAGCGGTAGTATGTTAGCAGCGCTTTCTGCTGTTGGCGGTGTTGAACAAGACATATCTGTGCAAGACAATATTTTATATCGAGCTGCACTGCTTGGCTACAGAGTAAATGAACCAAATATTTTTGTTGAAGAGATACTAGATTGGGCTGAAGTACCTCAATATCGTCACCTACCATACAGATCATTGTCACCAGGTATGATGGCCCGTGTAGGATTCGGTCTTACCACAGCCTTTACATGTGATATTCTTCTTATTGATGAATGGATAGGTGTTGGAGATTCAAGCTTTATTTCACGCTCTAAGGAAAGATGGGAAAAGATGGTAAGTAGAGCAGGAATTATGATTGTGTGCTCTCATGCCGAGTCTATTATTAAAAAATATTGTAATAAAACTCTCAAGCTCAACTCTGGAGAATGTGTAAGTTTTGAGACAATCTCATAGTTTTTTATTTTAATGAACAGATGAATTCTTTTATAAATTTTCACCATATAAAAAAAACAGGGGGAACTTCTTTAACAGCCATAATTAAACAATTTTTCCGCTATGGGGAGAGCATTAATAGTGCTGACTTTAATAACAATTTTAATAAAAATCATAGGATTTGGGTTGGCAGTACGATTGATCTTGAAAAAAAAAATAAATCACTATTCATTGAAAAATTGCACGAAGATTTCTCTAGTAAATATAAATTTGCTTATGGGCATGGAAATTTAATTAGAATTGGTGCTATTAATGCAATGACGTTTACAATTCTTAGATATCCAAAAGACGTGCTCTTTTCAGACTATCTTCAAATGTCACAGCATCTGGAACATGATTTGATAGGAAAGGAAGAAGGTAACGTAACTATGCTTAAATTATCAAAAAAATTATCCTTTAAAGATTTTTTGAAACTTGATAACGAACATGTAGCTCAAAGGATGTACAACCCCATGGTTTACACGTTCGCTGGTCTGCCTTATGAGCTTTATGATATCGATAGTTATAAAAGTAACATTGAGTGTCATTTAAAAAAAGCCAAATCAGAATTAGAAAAAATGTTTTATGTAGGGCTTACAGAGACTTTAGATGAAGATATGAATAATATTCTTTCTTGCTTAGGCATGCCCAATCAAATACAAGCGCAAAAGCATAATGTTAGATCTAATAATATTCTTAGGAGAGAGAGATATAATGATATCCCAGATGAATACATAGCCATTGATATGGAATTATATGAGTTTGCAAAAAAGCTTAATCAATCATTCAAGAAAAAGAATCTGGTGCCTAACACTTCACCGAACGAGATCATTACACATAGAATGTTAGATATAAAAAGCGGTTCTGATACTTACAATGTTTCTGAGCCATTAATAGGTTACGGCTGGCAAGAGAGATTTAAATCGGAGGAAACTGTAACCGTATGGACGGGCCCCTTAACAGAATCAACATTACATCTTAAGGCTAATGCATGCAAGGATTGTACCTTATCGATAAAAATTATTGGTGGTCAAGACCATAGACAGATCCAGGACCTTAAAGTTTTCATAGATAATATTGAATGTAAAACCTATCTAGATTCATCCTCTAATAAATCTTATCATTTAATTAAGACTTATATTAAAACAAAACAATCATTTACTCTTAAGCTATTATTGCCTTTTTGTATTAATCCATCAGAAAAAATTAAGGGCTCTACAGATTATAGAACTCTTGGATTAGCAATATCATCATTTAATTTCAAAGTACACGAGGATATTTCAACTATCGACAAACTGAAATCATTTCTCTTAAAATATAAGTTTAAAATTAAATCATTGGTATATTTCTTTATGAAGAAATAATTGGTATTTTTTTAGTCCTGTAGTTACAATTCTCTAAAAAATTGATTAATTTTAGACTTATGTATAGCTAGTAAATTTAAATCCCTCGGAATTTCTCTACCTATCAAATAATTATTTGTCTTTGGAATGAAGCATACTTTGATTTCATTGTCTTTATAGTTATCGATTTTTTGTGCTATCTTCCAGGTATCATTTTCATCAAAATACATAAATCCAACGGTATAAATTTCATACTCATTACCTGCAAAGAAGGATAGTATCTGTCTTTGTTGGTTTTCATCAAGTACATATGAATTTTCAAAAAAAATCATCGGTTTATTTTTTTTTATAACAGAAGCTGATCCTATCAAAACATTATACTCATGATGTTCTACATCAATTTTTATAAAGTCTGGTGGATCAACCTCACCACTGTCTACAAGATAGTCAATGGTATTAGCTTCAATCTCAATACCAGAATTGGAAATCATTGAGTAGCCTGACCAATACGGCATGTTATTATCTAAATAAACCTTCTGTCTTTTATCTGATAATGCACAGTTAAAGTGTTTAATTCTTTTATTATTAAAACTATTTGAAATTTCGCAGAATATTCTAGAGGGCTCATCGCATGGATCAAATGCATATATATTTATATCCAATTCTTTTGTAGCAATAAAAAAACTACCTCCGCCCATGCCAATATTTGATCCTATGTCATAGAATGAATTAATATCACTCTTAATATGATCTAGTATAAAAAATAATGTATTTCCATGGCTTATTCCATAGTTAGAGTCAGGGCTATATAACATTTGATCTTTAGTAGTAATATCAACATGTAATTTTTCGCTAGATGCAAGATTGAAACTTAAATGGTATGTCACCGAAAATTTTTCAATAAGGTAAAAATATACACATTGCAATTTATTTTGCAATAATCTTAACACTTGTCCGTGTCGAGGCTTTAATGCTAGTTTTCCAAGTCTTTGAAGTAATGATATTTTTGAAAAGTTGACAAATCTCAATGCATCTTTGTTGAAATACTTCTTTGATATATACATGTTATATTTGAACCTTTACAAATCATTATTTATCTATAGCAATAACTGCACCTTTTACTATACATCATAGTTATCCAATATATAATGTAATCTAAACATATTATGAATAGGATCATAAGAAAATTACTTACTATATTTGAAAATATAAGAAATCGTTTAAAAATCAAAAACAGTAATCAGCAGTGCGCTAACCTTGATTTCCCAGAGCATGATAACTCTAGTGATTTAAAAGAAGTATCTAAAAGCCAAAATAAAAAAATCCACTCAAATAATAGTAGTGCCTTGGATAGTTTTAAGAGTTTCCTGAATCTTAAACAATTTGATCAAGTACCTTTAGGAAACTTCAGACATGGTTATGTTTATGCAGGCAATGAGACAGTCATTTCGGAAACACATTTTGGTTGCCAACTTTTTTTAAATCTAAAAAACTTTGATGTCGTACCTGCTATTTTAAAAACTGGGTGGTGGGAACCCTGGAATGATAAATTAGTTAGATCAATTCTAAATGAGGATGACACATATGTTAATTGTGGTGCAAATTTTGGTTATTTCACACTTCTTGGAGCTTATTGTGTTGGCCACAAAGGCACTACTATTTCTATAGAAGCAAATCCATGGTTATTTGATCATCTCATGAAATCTATACTTTACTCTGGCATGAAAGATCGCACACATGCTTTTAATTGCGCTGTAGGACATACCTCAGGAGAAGAGATGTCCGTTATGTTTGCACCCGAATGGGCTGGCGGGGGCTATGTTAATTCTAATGAGGATAAAAAAGTAGAAGAAATACCACTAACAAGTGAATCTCTAGCTAATTTCAAATGGCCAGACACACTATCTGGAAAACATAATAAAGGTAAAGGGCGCATGTACGAGACATCTCATTATTCGTCACTTTTATCAGCAAAAGTACCAACATTGACATTAAGTGATATTTGTGAGGATATTGCATCAGACGTTCGTCTAATCCATATGGACATTGAAGGAGCAGAACCAGGAACAATACTAGGCTCTAAGGAGCTCATAGCAAGTTGTAAGGATTTATTCATGATATTTGAATGGAGCGTTCATGCAAGAAAAGATGATGAAAAAAGGGATGCACTGGAAGCATTAAATTTTTTAATGGATCAAGGATTTAAGTTTTATAAAATAACACCTCATGGTGATGCATATTTAGATTTTCCAAAATTACAAAAAATGGATAAAGATGGCCTTATGTCAGAAGGACATTGTGATATTTTTTGTACTCGTCAATGATGGCGAGACGTTTCCTTGTAACGGATGATTCTGAACATTAAATACAACTCAGTATAATGAAAACAAAAAACCATGAACAATACCTAGAGCAGCAGTTACAAGTATACTTGACTAATATGAAGATATTACAAGTCTATGGCGATTATATTGACAGAAAAAAAACATCAATTGATATTGGCGCAAATAGAGGAGAGTTAAGTTGGTATCTACTAAAGCATTGTTCAAAAGTGATTGCATTTGAGCCGTTACCAAGCGCTTTCTCATTGCTTTCAAATATTTCAACTGATCGAATCAAGATATATAACCTAGCATTATCGAATATATCTAAACAAAGTATATTATATGAACCATATGATAAGTTATTAAATGGTTATAATGATGGCTTATCATCGTTAGAAACATCTAGTCTTCATCTTCTTAATGAAAAGTTTCCAAATCGATTTGATAAATCGCGCCAATATAATGTGGAATTACGAAGATTGGATGAATTCAATTTTTCTAATATCACAAGTATTAAAGTAGATGTTGAGGGACATGAGATTGAGGTATTAGATGGAGCCCGAGAAACTATCCTTACAAATAAACCTTCGCTGTTAGTAGAGATTGCGTGGAATAAGAAAGGTGTAACTGAGACTATTAGATACATTGAAGATTTTGGATATGGGTGTTATTACTATGATGTGAGTGTAAATCAATTAAAATCTATAAAGTCAATCTCCTCACCTATTTCAGAATATTATGACTTCCTTTTTCTCCCAAATTAACATACGAATGTTTAATTATTTGAATCATGAAATCTAATTATATGGACACACAAGTAGTGATACTGGCTGGAGGGAAAGGGACTAGATTGGGTGATTTGACGAAATTTACCCCTAAACCACTTTTGGAGGTTAAAGGAAAACCTTTTTTACATCATCTTTTAAAAAAATTTTTGAGATTTGGATATCAAAACTTTATTTTATTAGCCGGGCACCATGGTAAAAAAATTGAGCAGTATGCTAATGAAGAATCACCTTCCGGTTGTAATATAAAAGTGGTAGTAGAACCTATACCAATGGGCACTGGAGGTAGTCTTAAGTTTTCTGAACAGTATCTTGATGATGAATTTATATTGAGTAATGGTGACTCGATATTTAACTTTAATATACCTCAGTTGTATAATGACTTTATTTTGAATAAAACAATTGGTCATATTGCACTAAAAAAAATAATTAATAGCAAGAATAGATATGGCGAAGTTTTTTTTAAAGAAAAGAGTAATTTAATAGCTTCCTTCAGAGAAAAACAAAAATCAAGCTCCACATATTCATATATCAATGCTGGAGTATACTTTTTCAAAAAAGAAATTTTAAACCATATTGATTCAATACCATGCTCTCTAGAAAAAGATGTATTACCTGTACTTGCGAACAAACATTTGCTGTCAGGCAAGAAATTTAATGGCAACTTTATAGATATTGGAACTCCAGAGACATATGAATTTATACAAAGCGATAACTATAAAATCTAATATTGTTTAAATTGCAAATAAAGATATACTTTCATAATGCTTACTGTTTGCAAAACACCGCTTAGAGTCAGTTTTTTTGGTGGTGGGACAGACTACCCTGAATACTTTAACAACAATCCAGCAGCAGTTCTTGGTACAAGTATAAACCTATATATATATTTATCTGCACTTAAAATGGAAGATTTTTGTGAACAACGTTATCGATTAATGTATGGTACTCCGGAGTCTGTAAATCAGATCGACGACATTCAACATCCGGTTATAAGGAATGTATTATCAATAGAAAAGTATACTGCCCCATTAAATTTGTCAGTTATGTCTGACGTACCTTCTGGCACAGGGCTTGGAAGTTCATCTTCATTCACAGTCGGTATGCTAAATTTAATTAAATCTATGAAGAATATCAGTTGTTCCAAGTCTCAACTTGCGAGTCAAGCTACATACATAGAAAGAGAAGTTTTAAAAGAGAATGTAGGCTGCCAAGACCAGCTTCATGCAGCTCATGGAGGACTTAACTTGTATGAATTTAAGAATGACAAAATTATTATTAACCCAATTGAAATGAATAAAGATTGTTACTCGTCTCTATGCGAATCCATGTTTCTTGTTTATACAAAATTAAAAAGACGAGCCACTGATACAGTTATTGAACAATTAGACAAAACTCTTAAAAATAAAGTTAATACTCAGCTAGAACATATGTACAATCATGCTTGGGAAGCAAAAAGAATACTCGAACAAGAAAAATCTATCATTATGTTAAAAGAATTAGGAAAACTTTTGAATGAGTCGTGGAACTTAAAAAAGACTTTGTCGAAGTCAGTATCAAATAGCTCAATAAATGATTGCCATAAAAAAATAATGAAGTTAGGGGCATATGGAAGTAAACTTTGTGGAGCTGGCAACGGGGGTTTTATGCTATGTTTAGGTCCAAAGGATATACATCAAAAACTAACAGATACATTTGGAGTTGGCAATGTGCTCAATATATCAATAGAAGCAAAAGGGTCATATATTTTATATAGTTAAAGTTTCAGTCAAAATTAAATATTTTTATCAGCCAAGAAATGATCAAAGTCCTTCATGTATACAAAACTGCTCTTCCTGTCACTTTCGGAGGTGTCGAGTCCTTTATAGATTCTCTCTGCAGAGGTAATAAGTCTGAAGTAATCAATCAAGTTTTTTGTCTGAATAAAAAGCCCTGTAATTCAAAGATAATGTTTAACGGATATATTGTACATCAAGCAAAACAAGATTTTTATTTTGCATCGACAGGCTTTTCTGTATCTGCATTTCGTGTGTTTCAAAAAATCGTAGACGATTTTGACATTATTCACTATCACTTCCCTAATCCTTTTGCAGATATATTACATTTTCTATGCAAACTTGATAAGCCATTCATTGTAACCTATCACTCTGATATTGTTAATCATAAAGCATTATATTATTTGTATAGACCATTTATGATTTCATTTTTAAATAAAGCAAAGCATGTAGTGTGTACATCATCAAACTACATGAAATCATCTCCTATTATAAATAGACTAACCACAAATAAATCAATAATTCCTCTAGGAATTGATAAAATGTTTGCAAAAGATTTATCAAATAATAGGAAATCATATTGGCAGAGCAGATTTAAAAAACCTTTCTTTCTGTTTATTGGTGTAATTAGATATTATAAAGGATTAGAATTTGCTATCGATGCATTCAATCAAACTGATGCATTATTTGTTATTGCTGGAGAAGGTCCCAGGAAAAGAGAATTAGAAAATTTAGTTATGAAAAAATCAATAAACAATATTATCTTTTTAGGCGAGATACAAGAGGAAGATAAAAAATGTTTACTAGACTTGTGTTATGCATTTATTTTTCCATCACATCTTAGATCAGAGGCATTCGGTATATCACTGCTTGAAGCATCCATCTTTGAAAAGGCGATGATTACATGCGACATATCTACTGGAACGAGCTATGTTAACAAGCATAATGAAACAGGTCTAGTTGTAAAACCTGCATCTAGCTCCGAACTAAAAAAAGCTATACTATATTTTCTAAGTAATCCTGAAATAGTTAAAACATTTGGATTAAACGCAAGAAAGAGAGTAATAACAAATTTCTGCGATGAATTAATCTCCCAAAAATACCTAGACTTATATAAAAGGATTGTTACATAGATATACTTTATGCTTCAAAGATTAAACAGCAGTATAGAAAAAATATACCAGTACAAACATAATCAGTTTATGCTATCTTTAAATATCATTCTCATTTATATTTATTATGACTAATAATGTTACATTTTGGTTCACAGGTTTACCCTGTAGTGGTAAAAGTTCTATATCAACAAAATTACTCAAAAAAATAAAAAAACCATGTGTTATTTTAGACGGAGATGTCTTACGACAGGGGCTATCTGCTGATTTAGATTTCTCAGAAAAAGGAAGATATGAAAACGTAAGGAGAGTAGCACACTTGTCAAAGTTATTGATGCAACAAGGTGTAATTCCTATAGTCGCAATTTTAGCACCTTTGAATTCGCATAGAAAATTAGCTAGAGACATTATTGGGGATGCCATGAAAGTTATTTATCTAGATGTTGATCTTAGTGTTTGTGAAAAACGAGATGTGAAAGGAATGTACCATGAAGCAAGAAGAGGTAAAATAACCAATTATACTGGTATCGATAGCCCATTTGATGTGCCGGATTATCCTGACATCATCCTTAATACTGAAAAACTAAGTATAGATGAATGTATAAATATAATCACAGATAAATACATAATTTCATAGCATTAGATTCAATTTATAACATACACTGTATGTAGAATTAGTATTTATTTCATTTTATTTAAATTATGGTTCTTAATATAAAGAAACAAGTAACATTGGATACTATCAAACTAAGTTTTTTAGTCCTATACATACTATTCAATTTTATTGACAGACATATCAGTAATATTTTTCTACTTCTTGCATTAGTTTTTTGTTTATTTGATTACAAAAGACTTTATAAGAATATAATAGAACAGCGGGTATTAGTTATTATTATTATTCTATTGAGTATGTGGGTGACTTTTATTGGTATCTATCATCAAAGCCCCATGCATGAACTTGATAACTACTATCGTTTTCTTCTATTACTGCCTTTGTTAATGATTACAATCAAAGATCATCAATTTATATTTATACTTAATATAGGTGCTTTAGGTGCTCTTGGTCATTTACTTTGGACTTATATAGGTGATGATATAGTAAGATATGAAGGCACATCATCTAATGCTATTACTTATGCAAACCTATGCGCTTTATTTTTTATCATGTGCATTTATTTTTATTTTATAAAGAAACACTATTCTATTTATCTGTTATTATCTGGTCTAATCTTCCTATTCATACTGGTTCTAACGCAAACTAGAGGACCTCTTATAGGCATCATATTAAGTTTTATATATCTCATCATTTTAAGTAAAAGCAGATTATTAGTTGCATTAATTTCAATTGTTTTTTTAACTTTAATATTCATTCCCAATCCTTTAAGTGACAGAATAAAAATCATCAGTCATATAAATTTAGAGAGCAATATCGAGGTTCATAACTTTAAACCGATTCATGGATCAACCTCGATTAATGAAAGAATATTTTATTTACAATATGGTTTGGAAAAACTTAAAAATCATTTCCTGGTAGGAATAGGACCAAATCATTTATCTAAAGAAATGACAGATTATACTGATAAAAATAATATTGATATTAAAGCACGAGATCATCTACATAATGAATTTTTAGATATTAGCGTTAAGTTTGGGATACCCTCATTGATTTTATTACTGTTAATATATTTTGCTTTATACAATTCATCTCATAAAGACAATCAAGTGATGATGAATTTAATACTTATTATGCTAGTATCATCACAGTTGACCCAAAGTCACTTTGCCCATCATCAAATGATTACTTTTTTTATTGTACTTGCATACTTAGTAATTGATGCAAACATTAAGCATATGCATGATAAGATTAATAATTAAAGATTTGGAATTTAGATAATGCAAAAACTGTTAATAACAGGCGGAAATGGATTTATAGCTTTTAATTTTATAAAGATGATGTTGAAAGCTGATTATGACGTAGTGAGCATTGATAATCTTTCCCTATCAAAATACCTCAATCATAAAAACATAAATATTGAATCGGATAAATTCAAATTTATTGAATGCGATATTTTGAGTGATGATGTATACAGGCTAATAAAAAAATATAAATTTGATGCCATTATTAATTTTGCTGCAGAATCTCATGTCGATAAATCAATTCATTCATCAAATATATTCATTAATACAAATATAAAAGGCGTAAATAATCTTCTTACATGCTGCAATGATTTAATTAAAAAAGGCGTTTTATCCAATGAGTTTCGTTTCATTCAAGTTTCAACTGATGAAGTTTATGGTTCTTTAACACAGACAGAACCCGCGTTTACTGAATCCTCAATTCTTAAACCGACTAATCCATACAGTGCATCAAAAGCTTCAGCTGATTTAGTTGCCATGGCATATTTTAAAACTCATAATTTCCCAGTAATGATAACTAGATGTAGTAATAATTTCGGCCCTTATCAGTATCCTGAAAAATTGATTCCTCTAGCTATAAATAATATTGTGAACAATAAAAACATTCCAATCTATGGAAATGGACAACAAATAAG
>MDTB01066167.1_pt1 | contig 18399 bp, 16 predicted proteins | sample 811161 | NCBI WGS metagenome assembly MDTB01 (sample SAMN05326650, study PRJNA326480) | marine metagenome | isolation source: seawater | place: Mediterranean Sea | collected 2009
ACCAGATAGTTTAAAATTTATTTAAAAAAATTACTGTCAAATGCACCAGGTAACAATTCAAATAGTTTCAGTTTCTTTTTTATACCGGACATGTCGGCTAAAAAGATATACGTGTCTTTAGTAGAAAATTCACTGAGTTTTTGCCGGCATCCGCCACAAGGGGTAATTAAGTTTTTGCTATCTGCAACGACAAGAATCTTTGAAATCGTTTTAGATCCACCAGAAATCATAGCAGCAATTGCCCCCGCCTCTGCACATAAACCCTGTGGATATGCAGCATTTTCAACATTACAGCCCAAATATACTTTGTTATCATCTGACAGTATGCTCACACCAACTCTAAAGTTAGAATAAGGAGCATAAGCATTATCCATGACCATCAAGGCCTTTTCAAAAAGATCTATCAAAATCAAATCCCTTCAATCATCTTTTATAAGAATCGAAAATAAATGGTGGTACTAATTAACAACTTAATCAATCATAGAATAATTCCAAATTATTAAATTAAAAACAGATTACCAATGCTACCTTGGATAGCCTAAAGCAACTAATGCTAATTTTATTTCCTCAATTATTGCTGGATCATCAATAGTCGCTGGTGTTTTGAATTTTTCGCCATTTGCAATTTTTGCCATAGTGGCTCTCAATATTTTTCCTGAACGCGTCTTAGGCAGCCTATCAATTATTGCAGCCAATTTGAATGCAGCGATCGGCCCAATTTTATCCCTAATTAATTTAATACATTCCTCAGCAATAATTTTATGCGGACGGTTTACGCCAGCAGTCAAACATAAAAATCCAATTGGAAGTTGGCCTTTTAATTCATCATTTATTCCTACCACGGCACACTCCGCCACATCAGGATGACCTGCTAAAACTTCCTCCATGGCTCCAGTTGATAATCGATGCCCAGCAACATTTATTACATCATCTGTCCTCGCCATTATATAGACATAACCATCATCATCAATTATGCCAGCATCGCCGGTCTCATAATACCCTGGAAAAGCTTTTAAATAAGAATCAATATATCTCTGATCAGCATTCCACAAAGTTGGAAGGGCACCAGGGGGCAACGGTAATTTAACAACTATTGAACCAAGGGTATTGGAGGAGAGTTTTTTTCCATTACTATCCAAGATATCTATCTCATAACCCGGCATTGGTACTGTGGGCGATCCAATTTTTACAGGAAGCTTTTCAATGCCTATGGGGTTTCCAACCATACAAAAGCCAGTTTCCGTTTGCCACCAGTGATCTATTACTGGTACTTTTAGTTTTTCTTTAGCCCAAATGATTGTATTGGGATCAGCTCTCTCTCCCGCCAGAAATAAAGATCTTAAACTTGTAATATCATACTTTTTCAAATACTTCCCCTCAGGATCAACTCGTTTAATCGCTCGAAAAGCAGTTGGAGCAGTAAAAAGACAATTAACCCCGTAATCCTGTATTATTCTCCAAAAAGTTCCCGCATCTGGTGTATCTACAGGCTTGCCTTCAAATAAAATAGAGGTATTTCCGTTTAGCAATGGAGCGTAAACGATATAAGAATGCCCAACAACCCAACCGACATCTGAAGCAGCCCAAAATACATCGTCTGGGCCGATATCATAAAGATTTTTCATGGTCCATAATAAGCTGACCATGTGTCCACCACTTGGTCTGACTACACCCTTAGGTTGCCCCGTAGTACCCGAAGTATATAAAATATAGATAGGATCCATTCCACCTATAGGAACACATTCACATCCCTTGCTATCTTTTTGGAAAGAATGCCAATCAAAATCCCGTCCATCCAAAAGTTGAGCTACACACTCTTCTCTTTGAAGCACAACACAAAAGCTTGGAACATGTTTTGACAACTTGATGGCCTCGTCAAGGAGAGGCTTGTAAGGAATAACTCTAGACGGTTCAATTCCACAAGAGCCAGCAATTATTGCTGTAGGGGTTGCATCATCAATCCTGACTGCCAATTCAGAGGCTGCAAAGCCGCCAAAAACGACTGAATGAATTGCACCTATTCTTGCACAGGCTAACATTGCAATAATGGCCTCTGGGACCATAGGCATATAGATAATTACTCTATCTCCTTTCCGGACACCTCTATCCTTCAAGGCTCCACCTAAAAGAGATACACTTTCTAACAATTCATCATAACTTATCTTCTTTTTTATGCCGGTTACTGGACTATCATAAATAATTGCAGTTTTTTTTCCCAAACCATTCAGCACATGACGATCCACAGCGTTAAAACAGGAATTAGCAAGACCATCTTGAAACCAACTATAGAAATTTTCGTTGTTCTTTGTAAAAACAGTTTTGGGTAAAACCTTCCAATCAATAGCCTTCGCTGCTTGCATCCAAAATTTTTCAGGATCCAATCTCCATGACTTATAAACTTTTTCATAGTCCATAGTTTCTATTGCTCCTTTACGAATATTAGCTCTTAAAACTCATACCTACTCATATTGCTGTACCGGTGTTCCAGCCAATGTGGCAATATTCAATAACCCGCGAGCAGTTATTGAAGATGTAACAATGTGAGCCTTATTTCCCATGCCCATAAGAATGGGTCCCACCTCTATACCATTTGCACACACCTTTAAAATATTTCTCACTCCACTAGCAGCATCAGTGTTAGAAAATATTAATACATTCGCTGATCCTTCAAATCTGCAGTTAGGCATTATGCGGCTCCGTAGATTAGGATCCAAAGCTGCATCAGAATGCATCTCACCTTCATACAAAAAATCTCTTACCTGGCTATCCAAGATTTCTAATGCTCCTCTCATCCGTTTACCTGAGTCGTTATCCAGATTCCCGAACTGGGAATGTGAGCAAAGAGCAATCTTTGGTTCAATACCAAACCTACGAGTATGACGTGCAGCTGCTATAACTGAGTCAGCAATTTGCTCAGCATTGGGTTGTGCGTTGATTTGAGTATCGGCAACAAACAAAGGACCACTCTCTAAAATCATCATTGATAAAGCTCCAAGCGGAGACAAATTATCATTTGCTAGTACCTGCTTAATATATTTTAAATGCCACAAATATTGTCCAAAAGTTCCACAAATAAGACTGTCTGCATCATTTCGATATACCATTACTGCTGCAATAGCTGTAGTGTTAGTTCTCATTATCGTTTTTGCTAATTCAGGAGTAACACCTCTTCTTTCCATAATCGCATGGTAAGTTTCCCAATAATCACGGAATCGAGAGTCACTCTCAGGATTCACAAGCTTGAAATTTCTTCCAGATTCTAGAGGCAACCCAAACTTTCTAATTCTCTTATCAACTACATCAGGTCTGCCTAGCAAGATTGGAAAGTCATTAGTTTCTTCTATTAGCGCATGAGCAGCTCTTAAAACTCTTTCACTTTCACCCTCAGCAAAAACTATTTTACGTGCAGCAGTGCGAGCAGCAGTAAATACTGGCCTCATCAATAACGTAGATTTGTAAACTGAACTTTCCAGACTTTGGGTATACTCTCTAATATTCGTGATAGGACGTGTAGCCACTCCAGTATCCATAGCAGCTTTTGCGACTGCGGTAGCAACCACAGGCAATAACCGTGGATCAAAAGGCTTTGGTATAACATAGTCAGTTCCAAACTTCAGGTCTTCTCCTTGATAGGCTGCTGCTGCCTCTGCAGTGGAATGCATCCTGGCAAGATCTGCAATTGCATCAACACATGCAATTTCCATTTCATCATTTATTACTGTGGCACCAACATCCAAAGCACCTCGGAAGATGAATGGAAAGCATAGAACATTATTGACCTGATTCGGATAATCAGACCTCCCAGTCGCAATTATTGCGTCCGGAAATATTTTTTTAACCTCCTCAGGCATTATTTCAGGTTCTGGATTTGCCAAGGCAAAAATTATAGGATTTTTATTCATACTTTTTATTAGATCCCCAGAAAGGACTTTAGGACCAGACAAGCCAAGAAATAGATCCGCCCCCAGCATAACTTCTGATAGTGGTTGATTATTACATGCCTGCGCGAATAGATTTTTTTCACTATCAATTCTGCTTCTCTCAGTTGTAACTAAGCCATCAATATCAAACAGCCAAATATTCTCACGCTTACAACCTAATTTAATCAACATGTTTAAGCATGCTATACCTGCGGCACCACCTCCTGTAGAGACGACTTTAATCTTTCCAATCTTCTTTTTCATTATTTTTATAGAATTTACTAATGCTGCTCCTACCACAATTGCTGTTCCATGCTGGTCATCATGAAAAATTGGAATTTTCATCCTTTCTCTACATCTTTTTTCTACAATAAAGCAATCAGGAGCTTTTATATCCTCCAAGTTAATTGCTCCAACAGTTGGCTCCAGAGATATGATAATCTCAGCTAGTTTTTCTGGATCTGTTTGATCAATTTCTATATCGAAACAATCAATATTTGCGAATTTCTTGAATAAGACTGATTTTCCTTCCATAACTGGTTTAGAGGCGACTGCACCTATATCACCTAACCCCAACACTGCTGAACCATTTGAAACAACAGCTACTAAATTTCCCCGAGATGTATATCGAGCCGCAAGAGTGTTGTCAGCTTTAATAGCAAGGCAAGCCTCTGCAACACCCGGTGAGTAGGCCAGAGCAAGATCTCTCTGATTTGCTAATGGTTTTGTAGCTCTAACTTCAATTTTGCCAGGTCTAGGAAATTGATGATAATCTAAAGCATCTTTTTTTATTGACTTTTTGCTATTTTGAGTCATGAAAACTCCAAAACTTTTGAATAAATTTTTTCTATCTAAAATTACTTTCTTTGATTAATTTCAAAATTTTCTTTGCTGCTTCTGGAATGTTTGTTCCTGGCCCAAAAATAGCCTTCACACCAGAATTATATAAAAATTCGTAATCATTGGGAGGTATTACCCCACCGCAAATGACAATAATTTCACTTGCGCCCATTTCTTTAAGACTATTAACTAATTTGGGGGCAAGCGTTTTGTGACCAGCAGCTTGACTTGAAATTCCTACCACATGAACATCGTTATCAATTGCATCTTGACAGGCCTCCTCTGGTGTTTGGAATAATGGACCAACATCCACATCAAAACCGATATCTGCAAAGGCCGTAGCTATTACTTTGGCACCCCTATCGTGTCCATCTTGGCCCATTTTTACCACAAGCATTCTGGGCCTTCTGCCTTCTTTATCGGCAAACAATTCAACCTCTCTTTGGATTTTTGCAAAGCCTTGGTCACCAGAATATTTTGCTCCATACACCCCTGACAAAGTTCTAACTTCCGCTCGATGTCGTCCAAAGACATCTTCCATAGCTTTTGATATCTCACCTACGGTAGCTCTTCGCCTAGCAGCCTCTACAGCAGCTTCTAACAGATTACCTTTTCTCGAAGACGCTACCTCTCCCAAATTTTTTAAAGCTTCCTTACACAACTTTTCATCTCTTTCTTGTCGTAACCTTTCTAGCCGCAAGACTTGTGATCCCCTAACCATTTCATTATCAACATCTAGAATATCTATATTGTCAATATTCTCTGGTTTATACTTATTTACTCCAACAACAACCTCCTCTCCTTTATCAATTCTTGCCTGCTTTATGGCAGCAGACTCTTCAATGCGTAATTTTGGCATTCCAGACTCAACAGCCTTAGTCATACCTCCCATTTCATCTATTTCTTGAATTAATACCCATGCCTTTTCTACTAACTCATTTGTTAAGCTTTCAACATAATAACTACCTGCTAATGGATCAATTACATTTGGTATTCCGGTCTCCTCCTGCAGAATTATTTGAGTATTGCGAGCAATTCTAGCAGAGAACTCGGTTGGTAAACCTAACGCTTCGTCCAAAGCATTCGTGTGTAAACTCTGAGTACCTCCTAACACAGCTGACAAAGCCTCATAAGCCGTCCTAACCACATTATTGTACGGGTCTTGTTCTTGAAGACTAACCCCAGAGGTCTGACAGTGAGTTCTTAACATAAACGAAGAGTCTTTTTTTGGTGAAAATTCTTTCATTATTCTGGACCAAATAATCCGCGCCGCCCTGAGTTTGGATGCCTCCATAAAGAAATTCATCCCTACTGCAAAAAAGAAAGACAAGCGCCCAGCAAAATCATCAACATCAAGACCAGCACTTATAGCCGCTTTCACATACTCTTTACCATCAGCCAAGGTAAAAGCCAATTCTTGAACAAGATTAGCTCCAGCTTCCTGCATATGATATCCAGAAATTGAGATTGAATTGAATTTTGGCATCTTTTTACTTGTGTACGCTATAATGTCTGAAACTATTCTCATAGATGGTTCTGGAGGGTAAATATATGTATTGCGCACCATAAATTCTTTAAGAATGTCATTCTGAATTGTACCAGTTAAACTGGATTTATCTACACCTTGCTCTTCTCCTGCAACTATAAAATTCGCTAATATAGGAATCACAGCCCCGTTCATTGTCATTGATACAGACATTTTATCCAATGGAATACCATCAAACAAAATTTTCATATCCTCTACACTATCTATAGCCACTCCAGCTTTTCCTACATCACCCATAACCCGAGGATGGTCGCTATCATAACCCCTGTGGGTAGCTAGATCGAAAGCAACAGAAATACCTTTTTGTCCAGACTCTAAATTATTACGGTAAAACTTGTTACTCTCTTCAGCCGTAGAAAATCCAGCGTACTGTCTGATAGTCCATTTTCTACCCAGATACATTGTCGCTCTCGGACCCCTTTTAAATGGTACGAGTCCAGGTAAATTTTCAATGTGTGGCAAATCTTCTATATCCTTGGAAGTATATAGAGGCTTAATTTTAATTCCCTCTGGTGTAAGCCAATAAAGATCATCTATAGAACCCTTCTTCAATTCTTTTTGAGCCAAGTGGTACCACTTTTTTAAATTTTCTTTGCTCATCTATTTTCCTTTTTCATGCAAATTCGATAATTATATCATCCACCGCAAGAATGTCGCCTTCATTAAAGTTAACTAGCTTAACAGTGCCATTTTGTTTAGCGTGAAGAGTATTTTCCATTTTCATAGCCTCTACTGTGCACAAAACCTGTCCTGAAACAACTTTTTCCCCTGCCTTCACGTTTATAGCTATTAAAAGTCCTGGCATTGGGCACATCAAGGCATTTAAATTATCTTTTTCTGCTTTAGGTTTCATGAATTTCAAGAATTCGGACTCCTTAACCGAATAGACATTAGCTTCAACGTCAAAACCTCTATATGCCAAAAGCAAATGCCTCTCATTTATCTTCAGTTTTATTATTAACTCCTCGCCATTTATTTTAGCGTTAATCAATGTCTTTCCAGGAACCCAATCAATTTCAATTACAAAATTATCTTTCTTTTTAATTCTAACAACAAACTCTTTCCCACTTTTGCAAATTTCAAAATGAAATCTTGATTTACCTTGAATAACTATCCGGTGTTCAAAAAAACCCTTGTCTTCAATAGGATCATAAATAATCAATTTCTCCCGATATTTCATTAATAAAGAGATGCATGCCGCTACCGCTGAAAGTTTCAACTGCAAATCTTCGCTGGGCTCAAGATTTTCTATACCATCCGAATACTCCTCCTCAATAAAAGCAGTAGTGAAGTTTCCCTCCCAAAATTTATTATTATCCATAACTAAACTCAGAAACGGTAGATTACTCTCTATCCCTTCTATTTCAAATTCATCTAGTGCTTTACGCATGCTCAACACAGCATCTTTCCTATTTTTTGCCCAAGTACAAAGTTTAGCTATCATGGGGTCATAATGTATAGAAATATCTCCTCCCTCATAAACTCCAGTATCATTTCTGACAATATGGTTTTGAGAAACTAAATTTTCAGGAGGTCTATATTTTGTTATACGACCAGTGGATGGTAAAAAATTTCGATACGGATCCTCTGCATATACCCTACTCTCTAGGGCCCAACCTTTTATCTTAACGTCACTTTGTTTGATCGTTAGTTTCTCACCTGCTGCAATCCTAATCATTTCTTCGACGATATCAACGCCATAAACAAGTTCAGTTACAGGATGTTCGACTTGAAGACGAGTATTCATTTCTAAGAAATAAAATTTTTGTCGATCATCAACTATAAATTCTACTGTTCCTGCCGAAAAATATTTGACTGCACGTGCTAAAAGAATAGCTTGCTTTCCCATTTCACTTCTTGTTTTCTCTTTCAAAAATGGGCTGGGAGCTTCTTCAATTACTTTTTGATTGCGCCTTTGTATAGAGCACTCTCTTTCTCCAAAGTGTACATAATTACCATACTTATCTCCCAGAACTTGAATCTCTATGTGCCGTGGCTTGGAAATGAATTTTTCAATAAAGACTCTTTTGTCACCAAAACTTTTTTCCGCTTCGCTTTGAGAAGAAATAAAGGCTTGGCTCACCTCTTCAACATCTTGAGCAATTCTCATACCCTTACCCCCTCCGCCGGCCGAGGCTTTAATCATTACTGGATATCCAATTTCATTCGATCTTTTTCTTGCTTCCTCAGTATCACCTACCAACCCTAAAAAACCTGGAACAGTTGAAACCTTTGCGCCCAATGCAATTTTTTTCGACGTAATTTTATCCCCCATCAACTCGATTGATTTGGCTGGAGGTCCAATAAATGATATTCCTTTATACTCCAAAGCTTTGGCAAATTCACAATTTTCAGACAAAAAACCATAGCCTGGATGGACAGCATCAGCACCAGTTTCATTGCACGCACTTAGAATCTTCTCAATTGACAAATAAGATTTATTTGAGGGAGCTTCTCCAATGCAAATGCTCTCATCAGCTAAGTTAACGTGAAGAGAGTTCCGATCAATATCAGAATAAATAGCAACTGTTTTAATACCTAATTTATGAGCAGTTTTTATCACTCTACAAGCTATTTCTCCTCTATTAGCGATAAGAATTTTTTTAAACATTTTAAGTCCTATACTTTACCTGCACCAGAGGTATATATTAATAGAGATTTATGTTGATTACTACTAATGAATGCTTGAAAACGAGACTCTAAGCAGCCAATACTTATGGAAAGTGCTTTAACGGCAAAGATCAAGTCACCTGTTTTACTATTTAAACATAAAAGAGGGACAAAACCCTTAGCCTTTCTAAATCTACGCCATAAGTGTTGTCTCATTCCCTTTAAATATAATCGGCTCTTTAAAGGTACTTTTTCTATATGACATGAGGTAACCACTATTTTGTAACTGCTAGTTTTAAAATTTTTCGACATATGAAAAACATTGTGCTCATACTTCCAAGTAATAAAATTTTTACTTACATTGTGTATCATAGGGTATTTAAAATTAATTCGTTCTAATTCTATGGGAAGCATTAGAATATATCCGGAAAATTAGTTTTGATAAGCTTCATATCTAAACGGAGTACAGAACCATAGGAATAAGGATCGAACGGATCTGATACTGTAATAATCTCTCTGTTTAGAAACCAACTCAACCTCCCTGCATCTAAACATCCTCTTTCAAAGCTGGTCTCTCCAAAATATTCTACCAAAGATTTTAAAAAAGTTACATCGGCAAGACTATCTGCCCTCCTACGATATTTAAACCTTTGTCTGGAAATGAGTTTTGTAGCTCCTTTTGGATTCATGCGCCTTATCGTAAATTGAAAGTCAGTGCCGGGCATTCTTGAAGGAAATCCCTTATATTTAATCATTCTTTAACTATCCTTAAAATTTAGTCACAATGGTATATTATCATGTTTTTTCCAAGGGTTGTGTAAACTCTTACTCTTCAAACTAAAAAATGCCTTTATCACTCGTTTTCGGGTGCTTCGTGGCCTAATAACTTCATCAATAAAACCTTTTTCAGCAGCAATAAACGGATTAGCAAACCGCTCCTCGTAAGAATTAGTCAATTCTGAAATTTTTTTCTGATCGTCAATATCAGATCGGTAAATTATTTCTACAGCACCTTTGGCTCCCATAACTGCTATCTCAGCTGTGGGCCAGGCATAATTAAAATCTCCCCTAAGGTGTTTTGACGACATCACATCATAGGCACCTCCATAAGCTTTTCTGGTAATTACTGTTACCTTTGGGACAGTAGCTTCGCCAAAAGCAAACAGTAACTTAGCACCATGTTTAATAACACCGCCAAATTCTTGAGATGTACCTGGTAAAAAACCAGGTACATCAACTAAAGTAAGAATTGGAATATTGAAAGCATCACAAAACCGTACAAACCTCGCCGCTTTCCTGGAGCTATCTATATCCAAACAACCAGCCAACACCATAGGCTGATTGGCTACCAGTCCCACCGTCTGACCATCAAGTCTTATAAAACCAATTATTATATTTTTTGCAAATTCAGATTGAATCTCATAGAAGTCCTTCTCGTCAGCTAACTTTAAAATTAGTTCTTTCATGTCATAGGGACTATTCGGACTATCCGGTATTAAAGTATCCAAACTAGGTTCAACTCTGTCAGAATTATCAAATGTTTTTCTGACAGGTGCTTTTTCTCTATTATTTAACGGCAAAAACTCAAAAAACTTTCTAACCTCCCTCAATGCCACCACATCATTATCAAATGCACCGTCAGCAATAGAAGACTTAGTTGTATGAGTAGTGGCTCCTCCTAAATCCTCAGCATTTACAATTTCATTTGTAACAGTTTTAACAACATCTGGACCCGTCACAAACATGTAACTACTATTTTTTACCATGTATATGAAGTCAGTTATTGCTGGGGAGTAAACAGCCCCACCAGCACATGGCCCCATGATCAAACTAATTTGAGGAACTACTCCAGATGCTAAAATATTCCTCTTAAAAACCTCTGCATAGCCTGCCAAAGACGCTACACCTTCCTGTATTCTGGCTCCACCGCTATCATTTAACCCTATTATGGGAGCCCCGTTTTGTACCGCCATATCCATAATCTTACATATTTTTTTTGCATGCGTTTCAGATAGAGATCCACCCAATACCGTAAAGTCTTGACTAAACACATATACAATTCGCTTGTTTATAGTACCCCATCCTGTGATCACTCCATCTCCTGGAAATTTCTGTTTATCCATACCAAAATCAACGCACCTATGGGACACAAACATATCAAACTCCTCAAAAGAATCTTCATCCAGTAACAACGTTAATCGTTCTCTTGCAGTCAATTTTCCTTTTTGATGCTGAACTTCAATCCTTCTCTGACCACCTCCCAAATAAGCGTCTTGGCGACGTTTATCTAATTGTTTTAAAATCTGTTTCATAATTAAATCTCTTTTATTAAAATCGTATCTAAACTATTTTTCTTATGTATTTTACTAGGGTTGTGCTAACCTTACTATTTTACTTAACTGTAATATTTTTATTACTCTATCAGACTCGTTAATGTTTTAACAATCTTTGTCTAACGACTTGTTATCATATTAATCAAAAAGTGTACGAATATAATTTAGTAAGTTATGCGATATTTTGAAGGCAATATTAGATTTGAAAAAATAGGAAAAAAAATGATTAGGTGTATTTAATTATAAAGAGCGTCAAAAGAGGTAAATGCAATGCAATTGACTGATAATGTTATTATTAACACTGATCTTTCTACCGTCTGGCAATACTTAAACCAAGCAGACTTTCTTGAAGCATGCATACCTGGTTGCACGTCTTTGGTAGGTAATCCAGAAAAAGGCTTCGCAGCGACCGTGAATCAAAAAATAGGGCCTATCAAGGCAACATTCAAAGGCACTGTAAAAATATCTGATGTGAAATTTGAACAAAGTTATATAATTTATGGAGAAGGGAAAGGAGGAGCTGCGGGGTTTGCCAAAGGGAAGGCAATAGTCGAGTTATACAGCGACCCCAACGGTACACAGTTGAAATACAAAGTCGAAGCTCAAGTTAGTGGTAAAATTGCTCAATTGGGCAATAGACTGATTGATGGGTTTGCAAAAAATATGGCTAAAAAATTTTTTGAAAACTTTAAAGTAAACTGCAAAAATAGAGTAAGTTTCAAAGATAAATCTTATTAACTTAATTTTAGAGTTGGTTTAAAATTGCTTCATCAAGATCAAAATTTGCAGTAACATACTGAACATCATCATCTTCCTCTAAAGCCTCAATAAGTTTGAAAAGTTTTTGGGTAGCTTCTAGATTTAATTTTGTCCTAGTCCTTGGTTGCCATATCAGTTTAGCAGTAATTGACTCACCAAATTTCATCTCAAGAGCATTTGACACTTTACTAAGCTCTGTATCAGGACAATAGACCAAGTATTCATTTTCGTCTGCGTCCAAATCTTCTGCACCAGCCTCAATAGCTGCCTCAAACATTGTCTCTGAGTCTGTTATATCTACTCTGTATACGATCAAACCCAGGCGATCAAACATGAAAGATACTGAACCAGTCTCTCCCAAATTACCACCATACTTCGAAAAAGTAGACCTAATATTCGAAGCAGTCCGGTTACGATTGTCAGTCATTGACTCCACTATTATTGCTATGCCCGCAGGCCCATAGCCTTCATATCTTATCTCATCATAGGTTTCAGAGTCTGCAGCTTGACTCTTCTTTATTGCACGTTCAATGACATCTTTAGGAACAGAATTTACCTTAGCCTCTTTAACCGCAAGGCGTAATCTTGGATTTTTGTCTGGATCAGGATCACCCATTTTAGCTGCCACCATGATTTCTTTTGCCAGTTTGGAAAACTTTTTGGATCTCACAGCATCTTGACGACCCTTCCGATGCTGAATATTAGCCCATTTAGAATGTCCCGCCATCATCCACCCCAGAATCATTTACTAAATTTATATTCCCTACACCTGTAAGAGAGCAAGTGATTTTTGAGTTACACTTTCAAGACTGTTTTTTATTATCCATACTTTGAATAAGTCGCCCCCCATACCTAAATGGCTCAACTTGGCAAGGAAAGCCATTTTTATCTGTCTCTACTATAACACCGCACAATGTTGCCTCTCCTTTAGCTGGAGAGAATCTTTTTTTTGTCATTCCTGTAACAAATCTTGAAATAGGTTCAAATTTATCCATACCGATTACACTATCGTAATCACCACACATACCAGCATCGGTTTGATATGCGGAACCTTTTTCTAGAATTTGCAAATCTGATGTTGGAATATGAGTGTGTGTTCCGATTGCTAAGGAAACTCTCCCATCACACCAATGTCCCAATGCCATTTTCTCTGAAGTTGCTTCGGCATGAATGTCAATCACAATTGCATCAACTTGATCCCCAAGTTTAGTTTTGCTTAAAATATTGTCCAGATAAGAGAAAGGATCAGAGTAAGGTCTTTTCATAAATACTTGTCCTAAAACCTGAACTACTAAGACTCGTTTACCAAGTCTTGATAAAAAAATTCTTGAACCTACTCCAGGTGCTAACTTAGCGATATTAAGGGGACGAACAATACGAGTCTCTTTTTCAATAAAACTCAACATATCTTTTTGATCAAAAGAATGATCACCTAATGTTATACAGTCAACACCACTTTCCAAAATTTCTTCAGCATGACTAGCCGATAATCCTAAACCAGACGTAGCATTTTCACAGTTCACAATTACAAATTCTATATCTAATTTCTTGATAATAATTGGTAAATAGGAACTTATAGCCGTTCTTCCAGATCGCCCAACAACATCACCAAGAAAAAGAATTTTCATAGGGTTCCTTTACGTTTAGTTTAAAACTATCAATCTAGTCTAGGATAACTAGAAAAACCTTATACCTTTCTCGGTCACGATACCATCCAAGGGCATATCATGCTCCTCCCTCGGCAAATCACCTTCAAATAGTTGTTCAGAATAACAGCATCCAAGAGACATTATTTCGCCAGAATTTTTTAAATGCTCGATGGTCCGATCATAAAACCCCCCGCCGTATCCTAGCCTATATCCTTTTGAATCATAGCTCAACAAAGGGCACAATAAGATGTCAGGCCTAACTATTTTCCCAAATTTAGGAACCAGTATCCCAAATTTACCCTCAATTAAAGTAGACTCAGTGTCCCAGTACTTAAACTTCAAGGGCTGATCTAGGTTTTTTACCACCGGCAAGCATATTTTTGTTTGAAGACGGCATAGAGAATTAAAAGTAATCGATAAATCAAGTTCACTATTTACGGACACGTAGCCAGCGACAATCAAATCTTTTCTTTTCGTTACTATCCAGTCAGAAATAATGTTAGAAATATCTTTGGAACACTCCAGACCTTTTAATCTGTGGATAGAGTTTCTCTTAGAACGTGCCAACTTCCTTATAGATTTCTTATTAATCTTCTTCACCGATTCATCTAGAATAATCTTTATTTAAAGTAGTGGGACCAATGTAACCGTGAAGAAATCTAATCCTCGAGAGCCTGGATAACCAGGTGGGTGCCAGATAACAAGAGCCACAACCCCTACCAGAGCCAGCTCCCTGAAGAGAACTTACGGCCACCAGGATTTAGTACTTACACGAGAGAACTAGAACCACTACATTCATAGTATAACTATTTTATTGAACTTAAAAGCTATTTTTTAGAAATTTTCCTTGCTTTTTGAGCGGCCTGACGGATCTCCTCAGCAATATCATCAGCTTCGTCAGGGTCAAAGTCTAACGGACACTCAAATTGTTTAGAGGAGAAAAAAAGTCTTACCATACCAATATTAGTTGGACCAATTTGTAGATCGGCTACTATATTACGTTCTTTATTTATATTCATCATTTTACTTTCTTGCAGGAATTATGTATCGATAAGTTTTTTGTTTGGTCTTCCTCCCCTTTGGGGTAACCGAAAAGAAACAAAGAATAATTCATAATATGCTTGCAAAAATAGCTCAGTCAAATGAATTTGAATTGCTTTGCTCCAATATCCACTTAGTACAAAAGAAATTAACTTAAAACCTTTCCTGTTAAAGAAAATTTATTATACCTGCTGCTAAGTTATTTTATTTCCAGCTCTACTAAGCTAAATGGAAGTCATAGTTGTTTATAAAGTTATGAGTTACGCCCATGTTTTTAGGATAACTGATTCCTCGAAATACATTTGAAATCGTAATAGATCCAAAACCATCAATAAGTCTTAATTCAACATCTTCAAGTGGGACTGATACATTATCGCATTTATGAGTATGCTGCCTAGTACCTTCACCAAGTCTGAATTTCCATCTTATGAACCTGGTTCGATCATTATCAATCATCAACTCTGGTTTAGCCATAGAATTTCTCTCTAAAAAAGAGTCCAAGAAGAACTTTAATCTTTATTTGTTTAGCAAATGTTATATTTGAAGACTATTGAATTAAAAAATTGGGAATTCAAGAATCATTAATAGAATTTCTGACTTCTTCAAACTCATGGTAGAGAGCTTTCACAACTTTTTATTTTCTGTAAAAGTAAAATTTTTACGTACTGAGAAAAGTAACAAATTTTTGTTAAGTTTCGAGCATCTAAAAATTTCCAAATGAGTTTCATCGATTTTTTAATTAGCTGTTCTTTATTGGCAGAGCGAATTATAGATATTCTCACTATGGATCTAGGTACATAAATCCATACTAACGATTTTTCTTTTTTTTGTTGTTAATTTTATTATCATTTAACCTTTTTTGTATTTTTCGCTTTATTTCTTCCATGTTTTTTACATTTTCAGCCTTATACATATCATCAATTTTGGACATGCCTCTTTTTACTCTGAATATGAAAAAAATAATTAATAAGAATAAAATTAATAATAATAGCTTAAGCATAAAAACCCACTTTTCATCAATCGTAGTCAAAATTTAAGACTTTTGTAAAGACCAAACTTACCTTTCCTTCCTTACTCATTTTAAATGTATACGAAAACACCATTAATAACAGCTGCGATACACAATAATTTCAAATGATTTGGCTGCAAATTGATAGCTTAGTAAAAATATTTGATCTTAAGCTATAGAGTATCAAAAGCACCTCCAATAAAATGATTAAATTTTTGCCAGTTATCTGAGCTGCCTCTGTAAATTTTATTTCTTACTTGAAGTGTTGAACTTGTCCGAACAGTCCTTAGATTTCTTTCAGGGAATAAACATGGATCTTGCCAACTAAGATTCAAAAACCGAATAAGTGATTCAGTCTCTTTCTCCTGGCCAATGGTTAGATTATCATAACATATTGTATACATTTGACCGGAATGATACTTTTCCCAAAATCCCATGAGTGATGAATACAACTTGTAGTAGCTAACAACATCATCAAGACTATAACAATAGCCAAAACCTTTTGAAGGAAAAAAATGCTTGTAGTTTGACCAACAAGTTGCAGCAGGTTTTCTTTTTACATGAATGATCTTGCTATTGGGAAAAATAGAGCAAAGCAACCCGATGTAATAAAAATTAAGTGGTGTTTTATCTGTACAAAAAGGCTTTCCAGCTGATTTTTTCTTAAGCTTTGCTAAGTATTTTTCTTTGAATGTCTCTAGGTTATGAGTTGAAACCTCTCTCTTTCCAGTTGCAATAAGCTCACCAAAATCGTGAACGTAGCTTAATTCTCCTGCTCCAGTCACTTCACTATGAGATGAAATGATTTGCTCTACTAATGTTGTTCCAGATCTTGGCATACCCAAGATAAAAATTGGAGTGCATTCCTCAAATGCGGTATTTTGAATTTTTTTGGATACTTTCTGTATTATTTCAAAAGAGTTCCTGAGAGCCTGGAATTTTAGGCTATCCTGAGCAATATTATATCCCAGTAGTTTTTTCTGAATCCTATTACCCTCCCGAAGAACCCTAAATGAATTAGAATAATCTTGCAGATCTTCAAATGCCTTTCCTAATGCAAAGCAAAGTTGCACTCGGTCATAATCTTTTAAATTGTGAGTATCCAGCATTCGTTCCATTTGTAGGAACTGCTCATCAGGGAATTCATAGTTCTTAACAGTGCTAATATTACGATGAGCTTCAGCATAATTAGGTTTAAGCTTGAGTGCTTTATTATAGCTTTCAATCGCTTCTTCTTTGTTACCTATGTCTGCTAGGGTAATTCCAAAATTATTGTGAGCCTCAGCAAAATCTGGTTTTAAATGCAAAGCCTTTCTGAAGTTTTTTATTGCAAAATCTCGGTTACCTATTGCATCAAAAACCGTTCCTAAATTATTATAAGCTTCGGCAAAATTGGGATTTATTTTTATAGATTGCTTGAAACTAATGATTGCTTTACTAAATTTACCTTTCCTTCTTAAAGTCTCCCCCATATTGTAATAAGCTTCGTAATTTAGGTGGTCTATAAGGACAGATTGCTCAAAACTGTTTAAAGCAGAATTGTAGTTACCATTTTTGCTAAATGCATTTCCTAAATTATTATGAACTTTAGAGTCATTAGGTGCTATTTTAATTGCCTTTTTATAACTATTAATTGCCTTAGGAAAATTATTCATAGTTTGAAAAACATTTCCTATATTTAACAGAATGCCAGCATTTCTTGGTGAAATTTTTAACGCCTTCTGATAACTCTCTATTGCAAAATCAAACTTTTCTAAGTGAGTAAACGCTAAACCTGAAACATTATGTAAATCTATTGAAAATGGAAATTTTTTTAAAAGCTCGTCTATTTCTTCTAGAAGAGAATGGAACTTTTTTTCAGCATAAAGTTCTAAGATCTGTTGGAGGTACTTCTCCGGTAAATCTTGCTCCAAATGATTCTCTTTTCGTGATGGCAAAACTAACGAAAATTCTCCTTGAGCGTTATTTACATTCATACCTTTAATTTGTGAGTCTTGATTATTGTCACTGTAATTTTGGTAACTATCTTGAACTCCATTATTATCTGGTTGCAATTTACTGAACGTAGTCATATTCCTAATTTTTCCAGAAAAAGTTGTTTCTAACTCTATGAATTTTTCATCGCTAAAACCAAAAGTTTTTGCCTGAATAAAAGCTTGCTGAGCCTCCTGGACTCGATCTATCTTCAGCAGTGCACTAATATAACTCAGCCAATATTGAGCTACATTGGAGTTACTCTGCAAAGCAGTTTTAAAGAAAAGCAGTGCCTCGTTAACCTTTCCCAAGCCTACAGCTAAAACTCCCATATTATGATTTGCATCTGAATGTCCAGGTTGTGCCTGGAGTATCAAGTTATATAACTTGTTAGCCTCCTGAATCTTACCTAACCTGTGAGCTTTTATACCCTTTCTAAGGACTTGATCGATCGTATGTTGCATGGGATCTATTTACACCTGGTCAAAACTTGTCCACTGTCAAAATAGTAAATCATTTTTTTATTGATTGTAAGCATCAAATAAATTGGAGATCCAGAAATTTAAAAGCAACTTCAATAAAAGTAAATTTTGGTTTGCATAAAGTGCAGGTAGTTTTTTTCAACTTGAGTTATTATTGGTTATATCGTATTTGTAGGGCTATGCCGATGTAGCTCAGTAGGTTAGAGCACTAGATTGTGGATCTAGGGGTCCCCCGT